>OMLO01002476.1_pt1 | contig 14933 bp, 8 predicted proteins | sample 1674811 | NCBI WGS metagenome assembly OMLO01 (sample SAMN06265003, study PRJEB25207) | coral metagenome | isolation source: Coral host | place: Mexico:La Bocana,Puerto Morelos, Mexico | collected 2008-11-13 | reverse complement strand
GAAAAATAATTTCCACCTGTGACATGGGGAGGATCAGTTCCAAATGTAATGTGAATTATGAAAAAGATCAGACCTTCTAACCGAAGTAAGATCAAGATGTGTTTTTTTTGTGTGTGGCGAAAAAGCGTTAATTTCGCCGGTAACCATTGATTAAAAACTTTCCCTTCCTGCTAAGAATCCGTATCGATATTTTCAATCAATTATACATTCAACCTAAAGATAGAAAAATACCCGTCTCTTGTTGACAATAAGCGCGAAACCGCGAGTTTGTATAGTCTAAAATCTAAAATTTCCGTGTTGCGTTCTATAGAACTGAGACAACGGTATTCGAGGTTTAAAACTCGCCACAATATAAGCAAAAACGTAGAGCCTCTACATCCTTTATTAACATCACAGTTTCTGTTGACAGTCGGAAGCTAAATTTCCAAATCAAATCACAATTAAAACTACCCTTGTGACAACGGTGTGAAAAAAAAATCACTTCTCTATTATTATTTAATCTTAACTTGACGCGTACAGCCTTGGCAGGTGACTTGGACAATATACGCGAGACACGGAGACATGATTTGGTCAATTTCCGAACACAACTCGAAAAAATTCAAACTGCGTTCTATCTGAAGCTTTTATCACTTCAAAGAAAATCGTCTCACTGCTACGAATAAGTAAACCATCGCAATTTCGAGGAAGTCAATCAGTGTAGAAAGCACTGATAGGGCATGAACGAGGGCGCGCGTGCCACAAATTACCTATATTCATACACCGCGCACTAAACATATAATGCGTACCGATAATTAAATTTTGTGGTGTGATATAAGCCGTTTGTAAGAAAACAAGCAGTTTTGAATGCGGTGATACTGTAATTAAAGCAACACAATGCTACCTTGCAAAGAACCATGAAAAAAATATAATATCATAACTACAGCGCCGCAACCCGCATTAAGTCCATTTGGCATGTTGTCGCATACAAGAAATTTTCCAATATGGACGATATATGCCTCTTGTTTGGACAGCACGTGTCGAGCACATTATCTTCAAATTCTATATACATAGAATCAACATTTCAAAGCAATGGATCGCTAATTGTTTTGATGGCGAATAAAAGTGTAAAAAAGCTGCGAAAACACTTTACCGCCTAAACAAAAGTCATTGATGACCAGATTAAATTACAAAGATACTGCTGATCTGCATGAGCTTTTCATTTGGGGCACCCAGCTTTAATTAGCTTTGCCAGCCAATCACCGTGTAGACTGGTCACGTGATCATCATAGCAGCTGGTCTAGTCAAACTACAAGGTGCGACAGCACTGTACAAGTCCAAAAGCCCCTTTAGTATACGCAAGAGACTATAAAACGCCACGACCTTGGAGGAGGAATTCAGCAAATTTAACAAGCCGTTTTTTTCGTGAATTTAAATGATGGACGTCGAAGAACAGACCGTAGTGGGTAAGAGAACTCAACTTGAAGCTTTGTCTATTTCTTGATATTTCAACTGACAAGCTACGGAAGTTTTTCATGCAGTGAGTTTAAAAGTTTAGAGTTCTTAAAGGGTTTTATTTTTAATTAAAATCCCATTAGCTAGAATACGATACTGAGGTGTAGCTATGTTTTCGCTTCAAAAATGTAGACTCTCTCTTTATTTTTCCACTTCTAATGTCGTGTACCTGTTCTGACGCGGCACATAAATTACGCCTGGGGAAAGACAGCTTGTAATTCTCTCCCATTTCCATGGAATAAAAGCTTATGAATAATTCCCAGACCAGAAAAATTTCTTCCCCTAAAAAAATCCCAAAACGGTTCTTTAATCGAGCATCGAAGCTGAAGCGATTTTAATTTTCAAACAAGTTCAAAACTTCGACACTTAGCTTCTTGAGAAACTCATCGAACGGTTTTCTGACTTTCTTGTTTTGACTGCTACACTACTCTTTAGAAGATCGCGACATAGATCACCGTGAAAGTTCTTCACCGAAGAAGCAAGAAACCGTCGAGCGAAAGCCAGAAGTGCTGTGCAAAGTGTGTGGAGATATTTCATCCGGAAGGCATTACGGCGTGTACACATGTGATGGGTGTAGTGGGTTTTTCATGCGGAGTGTAAGGAGAGATATGGTCTATTCTTGTAAGGGCAACGGAAATTGTGTCGTTGATAAGAAACGACGGAATCAGTGCCAAGCTTGCCGCTTTCAAAAATGTCTTGATGTCAAGATGAACCGGTTCGGTAAGTGAGAAAGTTACTCGTAAAGTTACTTTTTAGATCGTCATTAGGTCATATACATAGGGAGGGCTGACGCCCAGCCACTGGCTGGCCAGCGAGGCAATTAAAACTCGCCCCGATCATGAAATTTGTTTTCGTTTTTGGCACATATCTAAAGAGAGGGGCTTAACCAATTCCAGCGCATCATTGTTGGATAATCGACGAACACAACACATTGTGCGCGCTGTTTTGTCGTTTAGCCGTAATGTATGATTAAAGCCCAAAGGAGGCGGAAAGCTTTTAAAATGTAACGCGCCGTTGAAACGTGCCGTTTTGTAAAGCGACGTGTATATTTCCTTTAGTTTAAAATGTATTTAATCTTCTTCGCCTTTGCGAAAATATTAAAATTTAATTTGGTGACAGAATGTTTACTCGGGAGATCCAAAACGTTAAAATTGTAGAATTTTGTCGAAAAGTTCTGAAAGTCGACTTAGAGGGTTAGTTTTATGTTAAAGGTGATTATGGGTGTTAGGGTTTCAAATCGTGAATGGAGGCGCCATAGTTAGACCCATTTTCACAATGTTTGGTATCTCGGAATTTTCTTCAATTTAACAATGTGATAGATATTTGGAAGATGATATTTTGATACTCCGGTGCAGGCACATTGTTCCCTAAATACATTGAATTTCGAAGACAGCAATTAGTTTCAATTAATCTTTATAATAAAAAGGAAACGTCAAACTCTCCTTCCATTCTTCGGTGACAACAAATCAGTGTGTATTTTCGCAAGCTGCGGTTTGGGAACCTTCGCAATTAAACTTTATTTATTCAAAGCCGAGACCGTGTAGTGCTCTAAAAAATTAGAGTTTCCCGACAAAATAGGTAAATAAATGTGTCCTAATGAAAAGCTAGCATGATATCTCGGGAAGATTAGAAAAACAGTAAATTGTTTCAAGTGATAATCTGTGGCATTCCCGAGAACAGCATATGTCGAACTAATGAGCACAGGTGGAAAAACGCTTTCAAATGCTTCACAAGAAAAAACATTTGGCGGTATCGGCTTTGAGGAGGAGTTTATATCCTGTAGGGGGATTTCATTGAGGCGTTTTAGGAAAATCTAGAGGACTGTACTCCAACTTTCTGGCTTTTTAGAGATGAAAAAGTCTAAATGTGAGGTGATGCCAATTCGTATCACATCATGCAGGTGATCTTCGGATCAGTTGCAAAGACATTTTGTTCCATTCATCAGAACAGCCAGACCGTGTTTTTCTTTTGAAAGGTAACTCGTCCTTATTCTTTTGTAAACAATAAACTGAGTTCTTCTGCAAGGAAACAAATGCTTCTATTGTGTTTTTTCAATACAATTTCTCGTTGAAAACTTTGAACAAAACGAGGAAAGCCCGTCAAGTAAACTCGCAGCCTTAAGGTAAAAGCAAGTCTTGTTTCACACTGGTACTCAAAAACGAAGGAAAATTACTCTTGCTATAAGCTAGAGAACCGGTGTTAACGTGATTATGGTTTATTTGAAATATAGGCAATTTAAAAGCTCCACGCCGCTTGTTTTGAATAGATTAGTATCGATAGTGATACACCATTGTAATATTGGGATGAGCAGAGAAACTCATGAAAGATAAACAAAAACGCGTGGCGGCCCGAAAAATTGAAACCTCTTTCTTCTTACGCTATTCACACTTAAAGAGCTTAAAAAACCACACTTTTCAAAATTAAAATCCTCAGTTTCACCTTACATTCCCAGAAAGGCTGGCATTTAAACATGTGACAGTATTTCGCTGGAAAAACAAATTTGTTTGAGGAAGGGATCTGTTTACTGAGTCCGCGCTAGCTAAAATTCGTGTTTAAGAACAGCTTTTGTTGTGTATGTACGTATGTTGTAAACAATGGTTTTTCGTTTTCTATAGTGAGTTCTTCTCTATTGTCTTGAATTAGACATTACAATTTAACTCGATTATAAACAGGCAGTCCTGTCTTGACGATCCTCTCGAACTGAAATAAATTTGATTTAGAGAAGTTTTTCGATGAAACGAAAGGTTTTCGCAAAAAACTTTGTGGTTAAAACTTTATTTCGTTCAAAAAAGCCTATGACTAGGCGATAGATGTCTGGTCGTAACCGCTAAATACTGAGAAATTTTCTACTCATAAGGGTAAATTTCTCTGATGATCAACAAGCAGGAGGTCTATCCACTGGCAGTATTTTAAAAGCCGCAGTCAATTTGCGAGAAAAAATGAGTGTTATCGACAAAAGCACTACACGTTAACTGGATCAAATTTCCTGAATGTTTGAACCTTATGATGATGCAATGCGGGAACATACCGAGTTCCTTTTGCATGCATATTCAAAATTACTGCTTCAAAGTAAACAGTTTAGTTTAATCGTACTCCAAAATAACATAGTCAATTTTCGAAAGCGTTGTTCGTTTTTTATTTCTTCCGAGAACTAACTTGAACTTACCAGTGAAAAGTGTACATACGTTCTCTTTTACAACGTACAGCCGCAAAGTCATAAAGGACGGTGCATAAAATTTGATACGTGAATTGAATATTTCATTTTTAAAAGTCCTGCTCTTCTAATAACCTTAGACTTCAATGAGACAACCAAAAATTATTCTCATTTTTGGGCAAAAATGCGTTGTGTTTTTTAGCGTCAACACTTATTCAGTCGCAGTAACATATTGGAAAAACAGCTTTGTTCGATGTCTGACGATGAATGTGGCATGTCAAGGTCGAACCCTTTCGCAAACGGTTTGTCTGTGCGTTGTCAGTTAGTCAGGAGCCGTCACATTTGAATGCAGGGTTGTTCATCGTTCGGACGGTCTCTGTGGTGACATGCCTATAGGCGAGAATATAACAAGGGGGATAATCGAGTTTTTTTAAGTGCTGTATTTCTCATCATTACACAAGCACTTTAAACCACGCGAAAAACCGTTATTATACAAAAAGTGTCGCCTGTACGCCCATTTCTTTGTTCGTGTTAAGAACAGAGGAACTGGCAACTGAGTACTGAACGGTTAATTTGAAAAGCTTTTGTCATCCGTTTCCTAGGGTTTTGACATACAAGAACAGGTACGCTGGTGGGTAGCAAGGGAACTCGCATGAAACTAAAATTAATTGCTTCTTCACACACTCATAAAAATCAATAATACCCTTGTGCAGTATATTGCTGGCTATAGTGTTCACAGTGTTGCGGTCAAAAATTATATTCCACTGATACTTTTTTTTTGGTTTCAAATATTTATCTCCTTTCTGAATGAAAGGAAGAAAAACAAGCAGCTGCGAATCAGTCAAAGTTAATCGCTTGTCTGCAAGATGTGTAGGATGGACTGAGTGATTTTAACGGCTCTTTGACAGAGCAAGACTGTTTTAATTTTCCTTATTTTTTCATTTTAAAATTTCACTCTCTAAACTTCTAGCGACGACAATTGATTCTATTTTTAATACGCCTCCACCCTTTACGCGCGCGGAAATATATACCAAATTACTTAACGACACACAAGGAAAGAAAAATGCCGAGTGTCACACAGGTTTGCTTATTGTGATTTGCATGAATAAAACATGGTAGGAACATCAGACAATGTTTCTCATGATGGTATAACTTCCATATTTCATCAAGCAGTTCAAAAACATATTGACTTGACTTTCATTTTGAATATATTTTAAAGAAGCTCAATTAAGGAAAATAATTCAGGTAGAGAGCGTTTAAGAATGACCTTTGCGTTCGACACATTAGAAGTAAAACAAATTTTAACTTCAAAATGGTAATTCCAAAGAAGCAAACTCCTTCACTTGAACCGATCTAGACAGAAATAAATTCGTTGGCAACATTGAGAACGTTTTTTGAAAAAGCAATATTTAAAGGTGCAAGGTTTTAAGAAATTCACTCAAATATAATCTTGAAAAATCTTAAACTGATATTCATTTCACACTGATCAACTTTTCTTCTTCTTAAATTAGCGAGTTCAAGTTAAATTTAAGGAGCAAGAAATGTGTCTCCAAGACTTATCTTCTCGCTAACTTTCAAGAGGAAAGTAAATATAATCAAGGCGAACGCTAAATGAGACAACTCTTTGATTAAAACGATAAATTGAAGAAGATCGTATGTTTGTTTCCCTGTCCATTGATCTTACTCAAATCGTTGAATACTATAAAATAACGCTGCCTATAACGACTAAGGTATATTTCGCTATACGAACCATCAAGCTAGCAAGAAACTAAAGAGTAAAAGCTATGTGATACGTTCTAACTTTCATGTTAACTTCCTTGCTAATTAGGCTATTCAGTACGTAGGAAAATCAGTGATTGAGTATGCCTTCCAAATTTTCCTTTCTAGTGTTACTTTAAGAGGGGTAGTTATACATTCAGAGCGCTTTGTATTTTGATATCTGTATAGTAAACCGTTTTATTTTGTCATTTACTAGCTGTTCAGCAGGAAAGACAACCGAACTCTACTCGCCTTCTCAAACCGCCGATGGGTGATGAGTACGCAAGCAAATTCATGAATAACGACTTTCTGACGAGTTTGATAGTGGCAGAGCCCTGCCGCGAAGCCGTACATCGATTCGGACATCAAACTTCAGGAATACCCTATCCTTCACAACAGGAAATAGCTACCTCGCTTTACTGTTCAACCCCGGACGCCATCTGCGAGTCTGCCGCACGTTTGTTGTTCATCTCCGTGAAATGGGCGCGAAACATCCCCTCTTTCGTGAATCTGCCGTTCCGAGATCAAGTGATTTTGCTGGAGGAAGGCTGGAGGGAGCTATTCATCATGGGAGCTGTTCAGTGGAACATGCCGCTTGAGGTTGCTCCCCTCCTGGCGGCAGCAGGAATGCATGTGGACAACACGCCAGCGGAGAGGATTGTGGCAACTATGGCTGACATTCGAATGCTTCAGGAAATTAGTGCGCGGTTTCGAAGTCTACAAGTTGGTGAGGCCGAATTCGCTTGTTTAAAAGCGGTGGTACTTTTCAAATCTGGTGAGTTGCATAAAATTAATATCCATCATATTTGGCCACGAGTTCTCACAACTAATATCCCTCCTTTCAGGAAGCTTTTACTTAAATCGTTCGTCCCACATTGTAAACAATACGCGGCGTTGTCGAAACTATCGACTGATATCTTTTCATAAAATCATCTCTGTTACAGCGAATGTAAACCTCCTGCCAAAATATCTAAGATGAACGAGTTCTAAACCCAAACGTGCCATGATGAGTCAAAATTTAGGCGGAAATCCAACACGAAATAACTTAAAGTAAATGAAAGCTTGAATTTAAAAGTCGTTTATTGAATGTGAGAAGATAGGTGGCGTTATTGCCGAAAAAAAAACAGAAGGGAAAAGAAAGGTAATAACAGAATTGAACAATAGTAGAAAGAACTTTAAAATGGTGATACCTTATGGTGTAACACGTTTATAATAGAGAGACCGGCAACGAAGGAAAAGATACAAAACTTTATTTGTCTTTCATCAAAGTGTATCTTTAATTCTTTCATATGACGCATCGGTTTTGGTTTTCATTTACAGTGACTATTTGCGACAGAAATGGGCGTGCTTGGGCTTAATACTGTTACCGAGCTTAAAACATACTAATCATCTAAAATTAGAAGTCTTGTATTTTGAAAGTAAAATTTATTCTAGAAGGGAATAATCCATTTGGAGCTCTACATGCGAGAACACATGTTGGGTAGTTTCTGACTGGCCAACCACTTAGCATGAAACGCCTTGTGTTTTAGCGACGCGTAACGAGATGAAGTGTGTTTTCAGTTCTCCTTTATTACCTGTGCGTATCAATAACCATATCATAAAGAAAATCATAGCCGCTTAATTTACGCTAATTACAATACGCTTTGCTTTGCTCTCTAAGCCTACACAGCTTCTCATCTATAATTAAAAAACCATTTCCCAATGATTGAATTCCTTAATAAGACAGTATGCTTCGGTTATTGAAATATGGCTAATTACGACCATACTAAATTTCTCGTATTAACTTTAATCAAATATGAAACTTATACTCTTTCATATTAATGAAGTCCCAGAAACCCCGTCTAACTTGTTATCAGCGATAAATAATTTCACTTTACGACAAAAAAGACAGGTTATGGAAAAGCTGTTTCAAATTTGTTTGTGACCAAATTTTAATCAGTGAGTTTTTTTCAAGAACGAACAAGGCAATAACGATGGTTTTCAAAGAGGAGTGAAGTTTGTTTTTCTATTTGTCAAAGAGTTTAGAGTCTTGTTATCCCACTGTCGGAGTTCGAAGTTTCTTCAAAGAACTTCAAGTTGACGTTGGTTTGATGAATGTAAAGATTACGCGACAAAGTGCCTAATGGAACATACCACAACAAGACAAATTGCTCCTCGAGTGGAGCACTCTAAGATTATCATCTAAAGCCTACAGCCGAAAATTGGGCGGCATTGTAAGGAGTCGGTGCTTGATGTTTACACACTTCAAGTATTGAATTGAAAACAGTTGTTTCGAGTCAAGAAAGAAAAAATCCCCATGAACTTCAACGTTGTTTCCGCCAGAAAGTTCCTTTTTTTAACTTAACAGCAATGAAATAGAACGAATACTAGATTTGGGTTTTTAACAGTTCTGAGATAACTTCCTCATCTGTGCGAGAAACTTGATTTTAAATAGATTAAATCTACATACTAGCAGTTGCAATTTTCTACAACAAGTAAGTCACGAAAAACGAGAATTCTTTTTACAAGCGTTGTAAAATAAAACACTCTATCCAAACAAGAGGTTGATTTTACACATAGAGAAAAATATTTTGTGTATTAATATCTTACATCAGTACTTGTAGCCAGAAAACGTGTCAGATTTTTCACTCTGTGGTTTTCTAGTAACAGGTGTTTTTGTGAAATATAATTCAATAAAAAAAATCATCTCGGATCATTTTACCACCCGCCAGCTCTCGAACGTCAAGTCTTATTCAATAATGTATCCAATTTTCTAATGTACCGACATGGATAAACCGCGTTGCCGAGAACGTCACGCTAAAGTTTAACAAAAATCAGAGACTTTATCAAAGGCATTTTCATGGCTTAATAATTTTTAAGTGATTTTAAAAACGTCCGTGAAACTTAAAAGAAATGAAGCGGTTTCTTTGAACACGAGCGTCAGAAAAAGAAACTGTATCTGCGACGTAAACCTGGCTTCATTCAGCTCTAAGTGATGAGACATTTTCTATCTTAAAAGTGTGGCTTTTGAAAAGCGAATCTGACGGATTTAGCTTTGGAATCTCCTAAAAAATACATTCAATAAAAGTGTAGATATTTAACTTACAGAAAAATAGAAATTTCGTTGGAAGATAAAGAATATAAGACTGAAAACTGTTAAAACAGGCCTCGTGCTTGTTTTAACAGTTTTCGTACATCTGATTATGAAGAAATCGACGAAGAGAAGCTATTTGGGTAAAAATTATGAAGTCGACAGTTTAAACTTTTCATTCCACGTTTACAAAGTTAAAGATTGCGAAGTTAAAGGAAGCTCGCACAAAGGCAAATTTTCATCATAAATAAATTGCCAGATTGTTACAAAGGATTTTAAGTTATTAAAATTTTGTAATTTCATATATAAATAGAGAGGCCTCACGCGTGTACCGAGGACAATAGTAATTTCTGCGTTCAACTTTTCCGCGCGTAAGAACCCTAGAAAACGCATGAAATCTTTTCCGTTTAGGAGGTATCAAGGCACTCAAAGGCTGTTAAACTCTGTAAAATTGTACTGTTAAGGGATGTATGGCCCATTCTTTGTTTTAAACTTTATTTGAAAGATACAAGATTTTATACTGAAGTAAAGCATCTGTCACTATGCATTCAAAATGTAAGAAATTAAAAGATCATTATAAGGTTGCTCTTTAGTTCGTTAATCTTGGAAGGTTTTACGCACTTCGTCCCCACGTCTCGGATTATGTGACAGTTTTAAGCGTCCCGAAGTTAAATACGCCATTGGACGGAACACTAATTTTTGAGGAGTGGGAGGGGTTGCGAAACTTCCAAGAAAATAATCCCGGGCTGCACAGCAAAAACTGCTAAAAACAATCGTGCAAGGCGAACCATAGGGGGAAAAACGAGCAAGACTTCTCTACTATCCAGGTCCAGATTTTTTGATGTTAACAAAAAATTCTTGAACAAGCTCACTGAAAAAGATCGGAGGAGCGAAAAAAATCTCTTGACCCAGAAAATTGCTAACCCCCCATCCGCTCAAAAAATGATGGTCCATCCCTTAGTTGAAGCGATACGTAAACAGTACAAACAATGCACCTAAGAACATAAGCGGTGCAGATCAAACAGAACGAAGTTTAGGGCATAAACTTTGCGCTTAAGTTACTGAGAGTTAAGAGACTTCTACAATGCAGTAATTATGCCTCTACAAACTATACAGCCTTCTCAGAGTTTTCTTCCTTTACATTAGAGCTCAGAGGGTTGCGGGATCCACAGCAAGTTGAGTGTTACCAAGACCAAGCACAGATCATGTTAGGCGATTACATCAGGAGGCATTTTCCAGGTCAGCAAGTCCGCTTTGGAAAGCTGCTGTTGATGTTACCTTCCCTGCGTATGGTGAACCCCAAGACCATTGAGGAGCTGTTCTTTCGCCAAACCATCGGCAGTGTGGCCATTGAAAGTCTGCTTTGTGACATGTTTAAGTCCAGTTGATTGGCGCGAGGAGAATTTCGTTACACTTAACGGATAACGAGCATTAAAACGAGGCTCCATTGTTAGGTAGTACCTCGACGGTGAACAATCAGATGGTAGTCTGTTACAAACCAAAACTGAGTGTAATTTCCCGGCTAAGTTCTTAGCCTGCTCCAGTTAACGCAGATTTATCTGCCAATAGCAAGGAAGAAATTAGTAGTAAACTATAATTACAGGGTTTAACTAAGAAAGCTTTGTTTTTAAAAGATACCCTAACTTACGGCATTAGCGTAGAAAAATACTATAACTTGTTAAAACAAATTACACTTTTAAGGGACTCAAAAGTCTAAAAAAAAAAGGTTTCCTTGCCGAATTTTATACATCCTAGCCACAAAGTTCTCATTATCAAAGAAGCTTATTTTAAAATGCTGTGTAAACTTTAGACTTCAGATTACTGTCAACAATTTTAAGCTGTTGAAACAGACTGAAGGGATATTGCCCGTGGAGGGCATCCATGTAAAGAGCACGTGGGTGCCAATCGTACTTTTTAGGGTTAAAAAAAAGGTATATCTTAAGGCGTTCAGCCTCACAAGATGCACAGCGGGGGCTTTCGCGGTACCGTTTAAGATACTGAGCCGAAAAACGTCAGTGTTTAAGTGTTGCTTTAGAATTGATACCTCCTAGGGGCAGAAAAGAGCCACACCCAGAGAAAAGGATCTCGGTAACTCTTAGAAATTCTTTTCAAATTTTCCGACGAGAGCCCCCGTCCTTTGTATATTGGGAGTCCTCGCGGGCGATAATGCTTGCATGCAGTGGCAAGATGTACAAAATCCTTTTTAACGTATGTTGTAGGTCAAATGTTTCTAGAGTAAAAGTAGATGCAGTAGATAACCATATTTTATAAACGTGCTTGAGGGAGAACTATTGCTGAACAATAACTGCTTCAACGAAGCTTTGTCATTCCAGGAACCCCTGGTGAACCCGACAGTAGCTACAATAGCCAGGGAAGACTATTTTGTAAAAAAAATCCTTTTTAGAGATCAATAAATGCTCAATTGATTAACTGACTGGATAAAGAAGAAATATTTCTATTTAAGAGGAGTCATTCTTAATAACAGATTTAGAGCAATTAGAATTGCTGAGAGAGCGATATTTAGGGGAAACCTTTTTTTCGTGTTTTTAAGTGTTAAATTTTATGTAAGAGGAAGAAATGTTAAAGAGGAAAACTACAGTAAAAAGTCTGTTAATCATCGGTTCCGCTTCCCCGTATGGAAAGTGGAGCCAGATATCTTACTTCTCCAAGATACTCTGTCAGCCGCTGCCAGCGCCGCCTCTACCCAAGAACAGTAACCCATCGCCATTCCCTCTATCTCTACTGTCCTACGCCATGTTTCTCTGGGCCCTACTCAATGCAACGCCAGTGTCCGTTAATAAGGGGAAGATAATGTCAGTTTCATAGAACTCATTCGTAACGTTAAGCACTTGGACCTTCTTACCTTTTGACATTGATTTAAATTTTCGGATTAAGATGCCTTTTAAGTTTTAGGGTTTCTGTTATTCTGGTCACATGACTGGTTAAATATGGCCGTAATCTGAAGTTTTTGCAGGACTCTTCTATAGAAAAAAACCTGTGCAAAAAGCTTATTAGCCTTAAGAGGTCTGGATTTCAAAATATAACGGCTAGAAGCCCTCCTTAGCAACAACAACATGACCAATTGGTAGTTAAGGAGGACCCTCTGTTTGATTACAAGATTTATATTTGTTTCCTCTGACCTAATTTGGCACATACCTCTGAATAAATCACATACTCTGACATCACTTTCCTTGGCGTGTACAAACAGTCTTCTGTCAGTTGTAAAACGCAAGCAGTGTAAAATAGAAAACTGCGACTAAGGCTTCTTAAGGCACTGCTCTGTCCAGATTTCTCTCTAACAAAAATCCCGGGCTTTGCTCTCTTTTAACGTTCCACGAACGAAGAATCCTCAAAACTCTTTCTAAGCCCTTCCACTCAACCCCAACCCCATGTCAAAGCAAAAAGCCAGAAAGCAGGGCTTGAGTTGGAAACCTAGTGACTCGAGCTTGGAAAGAGATCTTAAAGATCATCGATATATAAATATCTTAAAAATATAGTACTGTGCACTACGTGGAATCATTATGTCACAAGGACAACACCTCAAAGGATCGTCAAAGTTAAGCCGTGTTCGGTGGGATTAGAAAAGTACTTGTTTGGACGGACAAATAGGAAGTACCCCGTGTTGAAATGATTTCAAAACGATAGGAGTGGCTGCAGAACTCGCACCCCTGTGTAATTAATGTACTTTCATTTTTTCATTAATTAACTATTTGTTCATATTAATTCGCATTTATTTACAGTACCCGCACGTTATGTTCCACACGCGGGCGTTTAGGAGGATTCAATCCCAAAGGTAGCAACAAATACTTTCTTTTATTGTTGTTTCTATTTGTTTTGTTTTGTTTTATTTTTTTTAAACAAATGAAAAAACAAAAACAAAACAACCCCCCCCCGAAAAAACAAATGATTTGTTGTTTTTTTTGTTTTTTGTTGTTGTTGTTGTTTTTTTTTTTGGGGGGGGGGTTGTTTTCTTTTTGTTTTTTCATTTGTTTTTATTTTCAACACATGTTTGTGTCCAGGAACTATTTAGCAAATGTAAGCGTTGCCTTTCCAAGCACTGTGCTTAAAAAATCATATGGAGCTTTTTATTATTCTTTAATTCGCCCAAGGGGCAGACCAAAACCCACCTGGGGCAAGGCAGTAGAGGAACATAAACACTAACACAACTGATCTATGTTAGAGCAATATCAAGAAGGCGCAAAACACTGGGAGCCTCGTTAACCCCGGTCCTCTGCGCCAGCAGAGGCTATGGGGTTGACTGTCTGAGAATCCCTAGACCTTTTCCTACGAATGTTTTTTTAAGACTTCCTGAAGTCATCTTCGAATAAACGTTTTTACTCTGAACACTTTTTAGCAAAGCACGTCCCTTGAGCAGTAGATAAAGATAAACATTTTCATGACATTCACTCTGAGGTGAAGTTGTGGCAAGACCAAAAATATTAGAAAGCGAATTTTCTTCGAATCTTCGAAGCTTACATACCGTTTAGTACATCAGGGTACTTACTCTTGTCAAGAGAACATCAAGGTAAATACCTTGATCTTCTCTTGCGTTCGCGCGAGATGAAGAACGTCGACCAGGTTCTCCTTGTGTATATCTAACCAATCAAATTGTACCGTTTACATTAATGTGCAAGTAATAGAATTCTATTAACACTCGATAGAAACATGAAAAATGTTGTCTTTCTCATAATATTAATTTTCCGCCAAATTTTTCATCGTCTTACTGCAGCCAAAAAAGACCTGCTTACCCAATGCCACCAAGAGAACATGAGATCTATCATTAGAAAAAGGCGTTGGAGCTGGATAGGCCATGTGCTTAGAAAGGAAGGGAGAGCTATTCCAAAAAAAGCAGTCCATCTGTCGCCTTCCATGTGCCGGGCACGACTGCAGGAAATTATATCCCTTCAATTTCATCAATAATAATCAACGTTTTGTCTCGATTGGGATCCCAGAGGCTTGCCAAACTGTCAGAATGAGTTAAACACAGTCTGACAGGTGGAATTCGCTACAATATTTCCTTTATTCATTTGTTTTGACACGAGAGGAAAAAAAGGAAAAGAAAGTCTTCCTCAGATTAACAACATTTTTTTCTCTATCTCCCTTTTCCAATCAAATACATAAGGTACATTTTAAATTTGTATGCTTAAGTATTTTTCATCTGTTCCAGATGAATTTACCTTAACTGACGTTTGCACTTCTTTCCATCAAAAGAAGTAAATCGGTTTTAACACAAGCACTGCAGGAGACAAAGTAAGTAAGGCGAAAAACCTTATAGGGTGGGACATAACAGTGGGACAAACTAATGGCATCTATCCTAAACATAAAATATAAAATTACTTAAACATACATCTGAGATATTATTACAGTAAGCTTACTTCCTAAACGAAAGCTTAGCCGCGAGCATTTAAAAAACGCTGTTAGTAAATTCAATACCCGCCTAGAGCTGTCGGAAAGCCGCCT
>OMLO01002475.1_pt1 | contig 14934 bp, 9 predicted proteins | sample 1674811 | NCBI WGS metagenome assembly OMLO01 (sample SAMN06265003, study PRJEB25207) | coral metagenome | isolation source: Coral host | place: Mexico:La Bocana,Puerto Morelos, Mexico | collected 2008-11-13 | reverse complement strand
GGATATTTACCTTGCCGCTTCGCGGCTCGGTAAATATCCACCACTATTCACCTCCACCTCGGTGAATAATTGTTAATTATGGCATAGGGGATATCGTATGTTTTGGCAAAATGTCCATTCAAAATTTGAAACACAAAAATTGTCTCGGAAAACATAACAGGAGTAGGGTATCTCATTTCGATTAGGGTGGTGATGGACGGAGAGGGGCTGGGGGCAGTGCAAATTGAAAGTTACAGTCGAACCCTCCACTAACGGCCACCTCCCTAGAACGGCAACTTTTTTATGCACCGGTTGAAGGTTCATACATTCCTTTTATTTTAAGTTCTTTACATCGGCCACCTCTAGTCTTCACAGCGACAACGGCAAGGGCCACTAAAGAGCGTCAAACTGGCAAAATGACCTTTAGAGAACGGCCAGTTAGACAACAAATGATACTGAAATGCATGCTATGTACGAAACCCCATTTTTTTATTGTAAAATGTCCTATAACTTGATCGGTGCCGCGCCGTTCGTCACTGTTTCTGTTTGAGGGTCTTATGGTCCCTTTCCCCCAGTCGTAAAGATCGCTTAACTTTTTCCACATCGATCATATGGAAAGGTGCCTAAACGACGAGGTAGAGGCTGAGTTTTTGCCAACTCAGTTCTTAGAATCTCTTAATTAATCTCTTAGTATGGTTGGTTCAGAATAAATAGAGACTGGTACAAGTGCAACCTTTTGCTTAGATTTGGCTTGAAGTATGTTTGGAATTGTCTAAACCTTTTCATGGTACATGAAGCTATGTAACATTTTAGTGTAGGCAATAACCTGGAGGTATTATCCACGATCAGAGTAAGAACTGAACATTTATTTATGTTGGCACCGATGGAGCCGTGTACATGATCATCGACCGAAAATATACAACAGTTGAACGCAATGTCATATAAACTTTTGCTTCTCCGTCATCGAAACTTGACGAGACATGTGACAAACATTTCATTTGCGATACGCATTTTGTAAACTTAACGTTTCGTATGTTTGTCTTCATTATTTTCAAACGTGTAACCGTTTCGGTTCTAGGAAGCTATCTATATTACAATATATAGGGGTCTAGAAGCTAGACAGAGATGATCTGCAGTAATGATAGAAGACGTTAACAAACTGAAACTGTCTTTCAAATGACAATAAAAAAGCTTTGCTAACAATAAGAAGAAGCTTCTTTTGCCAACTTCAAAAAGGTCTCTGTTTTGGCAAATTCAGTTAACCTTCTGTTCAAAAATGGAGTCACTGTTTAAGTCAAACAATCGCTAGAAAAAGCGTCAGCAATCGTACGAATCGTCAAACAGTTTTCCGAGTCAACTGTGCTCTCTATAGAAATTGAAAACATGCATGCTTTCGTAATCTCGTCTGCGAAAAGAAACTGGACACCTGCAACAATTTAAACACATTTGCCAAGTCAGTTTGTATATGCTCAGAGTAACTCTTGTCTTGTCCGTTTCCAACGTCTCTGCGGTACATTTTCCTGAAAGTCTGTGTGTTCAATACCGCCATGGTTTGCTGTCATGGCCTTGTATTTTGAAGCAAACTGAACTGTCTTCGTTTCTTACAAGTTCCATGCTCTTTACTTCGACAAATCTGTCTGAAAGAATTAAGAAAATGTGTCCTTATTGAACAATCTCAGAACGAATCAAATTATGTTGCTTCTTGTGCCCTTAAATAGTTACTGTTTCTGCTTCGGTGGGTAATGTGTCAGAAAAGGTTACTGATGATATCCGACTGAGTTCGTGGGCTGGCTATGCTAATATGCGTTTGTGAACCAAGGTTTCTTTCCAGTGCTCTGGCCGGTTCTGTTACTAGTCTCGATACTAGTCCGACGTCTTATGAATTCCGGTTAAAGTAACAAAAAAACGTACACCAAAATTGATCGGCAACTGGAGTGGGGGTATCGCTGAGAGGGAAACTGTATTTGTTTGTCTTTATTTTTTTTTGGCATATAACACTCTGAGTACTTTGAAACAAAGAATATCACTCAGGTATGAAATAATTAACAAACAGCTGCCTTCATACGTTTTCCAGAGCTTTAATGTGACTAGAAATTGACCATTATTTTTTTCCAGCTTCTCAGTGGTCTGGAATCCTAAATCCTTGAATCTAATTGGCTTATCGCGGTCCGGATTTTCTCATCCAGACAACGCTTACGGATCTCTACGAAATTTTCCAACTTTGGCAACTTTTCAAGCTTTTTGTTACAACGCAAAACAACGTAAAATGTAAACATTTAGAATAGAGTCAAAGAAAACTGCAAATAAACCCATTAACGATTTTTCGTGAATGGGTGTCGCTTAGATTAAAGGCTCATTAGTCAACTTTTACATTAATATCAATTTTTGTCGCATAACGGAGTTTTTTATTCCCAATACGTACTGCCCAAGGCCGGCAAATAACATATACATCTGAGGAGCAAGTAAATAGAGAGGGCATTAGAGACAGAACAAGGGAGGATATCAATGTCAGTACCTAACTTCGGAAAGAAGATGCCGCGGTCTTTTGGCTTAGCTTGGGTATAGGTTCGTATCGGATCCTTTAGTAGAAGAACACATTGATAAAACAACTGTTCAAAGATTTGAATTAAGGCACTTTGTAGAATTGACTTCTCTATGTTCAAATGCCTTGAAAGTAATAACTTCCCGTGTAGGCTAATGAGTTTCGTATTGGGAAATGAAAATCAAGGAAATGACCCAGGTGCATAGCCGCAGACGTTGTTATTGTTCTCCACACACTCCTCCTAAAAAAATCACCTAACAAACCCAAAGAGAGAGAGAGAGCTATGCAGGCCGCCACACGGGTTTAAAACTTAAAATATCACAAAGAATTATGCATGAGCTCATTACAGCTAATTTTGCCACCATAAATTTTACAGTTTTTAAAAAGCCAATTTTTCCTCGAATATAACATCCAAAGAGCCAAATATACCACCAATTACTAAGTTTTACAAGCTCTTTAATAGTCAATTCGTGTCTAGCGTGATACCCTCTCTGTGGCAAGTTGTATGTAAATGAGAAAAAATGTGAATGATGTCGTCAGCAAACATTCGCCTAGCACGTGTAACAATGACCATTTAAAGTGCACCTAATACCAATTTTTTTTTCGCTAAAATAAGAAAACTTATTTTGTGGAGTAATTTGCCGCAAAAATTTTATGATTTGGCTAAATCTTCGAATTTCTATGCCCTGTCGAAACCGAGTTTTAAATGATTCACTACCGCGCATGGGGAATCTGGGGAGATTTACGCTGTGATCTAGAACGAACGCTTCGGCTGTCCTTTACTTTGCACGAGTGTAGAAGCCTTTTTGCAGCACAAGTTCTTCGCTGGGACTCCAAAGTTGACAGATTTCTGTTTTTATATAACAATGTCTTCTACCTCGTCGGATTCTAAAATGAGTTTCGACTAAGAAGGCTCTGAAATTAGGAACCGAAGATCAACATCGCAAACTTAAATGACGACCGAGCTTATTTATATGCCGACGACCCTGAGGCCAACGAAGAATAAACAGCCAAATACCGGGAGATGGATGCTAACAAAGAACTCGAACGAACTCTGAAGGGCAAGACTCAAAGGAAATGATATGCAGAAGTCAAAGAGTGATACTAGTAGGATTACTTGCGCCATCTTCTTTGTTTTATATTTTCTGTGGAAGTACTGTGGATCGTTTGCGCTCAGTAAGTCCTGTGTGTTGTACAGATCAGATGCAGAGATTGGTGGATGGATTTTTCAGAGCTACCTCTTAAAGGTAATGGAGAGAAAACGGGGACCCGCACGCCTTCAAAAAAAATGCAATTTTGATAATTACATTCCATCTTAAATTCGTTCATAGCCACCCTTGTTTATTTTTTTTTATGTTATTACTTCGCTGATGTTGTTCTATCTTAGGAAATAAGTATTTTGAAGTTTTCTTCAGTTTAAAGGTGATGAATAAAAACAACTTAGAATTGCAAACAAATTTACAATGCAGTATAGTCTACGTTTCAGTAAAAGCGCCGATTTTGATTTTAACCATATCATTTCCAGTCTATCGAGCATCAAGGTACTTTTCCTCCGATGTTCTCGATATTTAACAATTATTTACCGAAGTGGAGGTGAAAAGTGGTGGATATTACCGAGAGTGGCAAGGTAAATACCCAGCGGACTAGCCGACCAAAAAAGGGACATTATTTCTGACAATAAACCGACAAATGGTCGGAAATTTCAAAATCTCGGAGGTGAATATGAATTTGCTACTAAATCACCTCCGATCGAGAAAACCAAACTGTAAATCTCAAGCTCATATATATTTGACCGTCACTAGAATAGGCGCCTGTTAAAATCCAATTTCCTTGCCTTGAAGGGGAAACATGGTCGCGACTATAAAACAAAAACAGATAGTTTGACGGTTCGGTGAACGTCGAAGCTCTATGTGCGGGCATAGAATACACTTTTTTGTTTTCTCGTAATTCATTGAATCACATTAAGTTTAGCGGTCAGACTATACCTTGTGGAAGCAAAACTACTTATGCAGAAAATTTCACCGAAGATGTCAGTGGATTTAGAAAGAATATGGGAAACCACACAAGGTAAAGAATAATTTTCTGTCCTCGGTGGGATTCGAAGCAACAACCAGCGGACTAGATCTCCGTCGGGTTACCTCGTGTGGTCCCCAATTTCTGTTCTTGGACTAATCTTCAGAAGGAAAATAACTGAGCTGTTTTCAGCACCCCAAATTACTTTCGAGTTAACTCTCTTCTTTCTTGCACGAACACAACATGGACTGCATAGGACAGCAAATAATCACCATACTATGCAATAACAAAATACACGCGTTCTTCGCTCAATTGTTTGTATTCTTATGAAGGCTGTTAAGCTTTTCAATTTTGCCTGACGTTTTTTTTCTACGTTCCCTCATCTATTTAAAGGATCCTAGTCAGCCTTTGCCATTTGCGATGCCATCGAAATCATTGATATTGTATGGTGGAGCGAATTGCTTTACTGAAAGTTGTGTTCCTGACAGTATGTTTATTTATCTTCAGTAGTTTCACAGGGATTTTGTTCGGTTCGATATGCTACGAATAAACTAAACTGTCGCATGTAAACAAAAACAAAGGTGTGGCTGACTAGGGACCTTTAAAATGGCGCAATAAGCCTAAGAAGTGCTCAAGGTTTTATCACACTGTTTATTCTAAAACTCTTTTCCTATATCCGACAGAACTTTGCACACTGCTTTGATCAGTCCTTCCACCGCGTAAGAATATTGTACTTGGCACAAAATCGCTTGAGAATCTTGGACGCCAGAGGTAAACTATGGCGCGGCAGGGTGGTCCATATATGATGCTCCACCTGGTATGTAATACCACCGCTGAACCACATGTTAAAGACCGTGGGTGTGATATCGCGCGTGGAGCGAACCTGGAGGCGGATGAAGTCGGTGTCTTTCATTTCTTCGCTCGTAAAGACTTCCATTGCGTTATGACCTACAGTGAACACTGCAATGAATAGGCCACCAAGTGACTGACAGACCAGCAGAAAGACGACCCGAGAAGAATTAGTTTCTAGCAGCAACGTGATGTATATCACCGCCAGGTAGTGAATCACCAAGGTGATAATCTCTGAGATCTTCTTAGCCAGCCCACCCACGTTTGTGCACTGGCTGGAACTGAAACAGCAGCGATTGTAGCAGCCACGATGTCCGTGCAGCAGCCATCAGTGGCAGGTAAAAGAACCTTTGGTGCCGAACCATGAACCTGGGAAGGTCCTTGAGGTCTTCGGAGTCGTCTTCGATTATCTTCTCTGACCACAACACCAAAGGCATTGTTAAGATATCTGGATCCCCCCCCCCCAGCTTGGGTGTGGACTACATTTGGTGAGGCATGGTGATGGAAATGATTCATCTTCCACCAAGAGGTAGAGAACCCCTGCCATACGTTGCCTATGACGAGCCCAGCAAAGTTGTTGTACATACGGTTTTTAAATACTTGGTGGTGAAGGAAATCGTGAGCGAGCCAACCACACTGCTGCCAGAAAAGAGCTAAGAAAGCACCGCCTACCATTGCACCAGGCAGGCCATTTAGCAACACAATTGCCGCGATTGCCGTGCTGAGTATAGCAACATTGGATGCCACCTTAAACAAGTAATAGACCTTTGAAGATTCAAATGCACGAGCCTTCATAAGCTCCGACTTCATGGTTGAAATATCTCTCCTATAGTCAACTTCCTTTCCAGCATCTGCCAGAAAGTGGAGCTCGAATCTTTTGCTAACTCGCAAACGTAGAACCGCAGCAACCAGTTGTAGACTGCGGCAGGGTGGAAGGCGCTGAACACATCGGTGGCATCTTGCCCCGCGTGAGTGAAAATGATGTTTCCTCCAGGGTGTTCCTTGCCAAAGTTGGAGACATTGTAAACTTTTCCCTTGATTGCGATCCATGATGGCGAGCGGTTAGTGCCATTGTACTCCTTCAACTCCTTCTCAGTGACAAAGAATTGTTCTTTTTCTTCCCTCGTGTATTTGCCATCTGTTTCGGTCACCACTGGACTCTTACGATGAGTAACACTGGGTGCCATAATGAGCTGATTCTCCTTGTGCTGAGGAAAACAGATAAAACAAAATAGCTTGTTGTTCAGAAACCGGAAATCTATGGTACTCTGGCTCCTTTACTAAAAATCAAAAGTATATCTCGACATGCAGTTGTTTTTCCACCCAGCATCTAGCTATCGGACTTTGTAGAGAACACATGCCTGTGAAAATCCGGTTGACATGGAAACATCAAGTTCCCGAATACAATGACATGTCATAGCAAATTTAAGAAAACAATCAAAGGCCTCTTTGAAGCTACGAGTATTTTGCATAATGAAGTACATACATCAGTATAAGTAGAAAAGATGAAAATATTTTGGCTTTTTTGCAATAATCATTTTTTCTTCTGTCCCTTATTTAAACTTCTTAAAATCACGCCTTAATCACTGCCCTGACTCCGCAATACAATAATGCATAACTCTCTAGACACATACACGCTTTGCGGACCTATGTGCTAAGTTAGCTCAAGGCGTTGGTATACTGTATTGGAAAGCGTGAAGGGCGAGAGTTCAAGACTCGGGCAGGCAAACGCACGAATTGTTTTTCTTTTCTTTTTTCCCCCCCGACGTGTTTTTTTCTTCCTTTTTCCCCCAAAAAGCTAATAAGTGCTACCCATTTAGAATAATTTATTATTTTGCTCGATATTCATGCATTGCATGCATCATGTTTTAAAAAACCCATGCTTGCCAGGAGCCCGCGTTCATTTCGTAACTAGGACAACAAATGCTTTCTAGGTTTTTTTTTTAAAACAATTCAAATAAGAAAATGCTCGCACCACATGCTGTTGCCGAAGCAGTAATTATCTCATCACTCATTGCTTCTCATTGCTTCATTATGTTTCACATTTGCCGAACCATTCGACGACGCACGCAGAGAACTCGAAAAATTATAAAGATTAACACGGCGTTCCAGTTTGATAAAGTCCAGTATTTTGTTTTCGTTGTCATGCACATGCTTAAAGTCCGATGTCAGTTGATTTTACTGTAAAGTTTGGTGTCGATTAGTCTACATGTACAATCTTAACTTAGAATATCCTATCAGGACATTTCACATGTTTCAATTCCGATGGAAGTTTATTCAACAGTCCATTGCTGAAGCTAAAGTTAGACGTAACGTTACAAAGTTCGATGTGTAAAGTTGATACTGACTCAGTATAAAGTCCGATATTGACAACTGTAAAGTTGGATGTTAAGCAAACATTTGAAGAAAATGGAGAAACCCTAGAAATCAACAACATTAATTTTGATGTCGTCCAGTTGGGGTTTACATATATTTACATATTATGTGAATGTTTAAATATATTGAAACTATATTATGTAAATGTTCGAATATGTGTTAATTTAATTTCCCTTATATACCGAATGAAAATCTCGCCGATGTTCAGCGGCGAGGTAATTCTGTCGGTATAATTAGGCAACCGAAATCTCGCCGATGTTCAGCGGCGAGGTAATTCTGTCTGTATAATTAGGCAACCGAAATCTCGCCGATGTTCAGCGGGAGGTAAATCTGTCTGTATAATGAGGCAACCGAAATCTCGCCGATGTTCAGCGGCGAGGTAAACCTGTCTGTATAATGAAGCAACCGAAATCTCGCCGATGTTCAGCGGCGAGGTAATTCTGTCGGTATAATTAGGCAACCGAAATCTCGCCGATGTTGTAACTCTAGTGTTAGGCTCGATTTCCACCACTCTCTCGTGTCTGGTCTGTGTCGGCCCGTGAATTATAAGGTAGCGCGGAACTTGGGTACCCCGTGTTGTGCTCGTGGTGATCTCGTGTTAACACCTGAAATATAACAGGGACCTGCACGTGCATTTAGCCGTCTTCGGCTTTCAAATAGATAACTTCTCGTATTAGATTAAATACTCGTTATTGAACGCCTTCCTCAACAATTTCCATTCTGATTTAACTACCGAGAGACACTACAAAGATCTAAATAAATTCGAGAATATCAGGTAAAATGTAATGCCTCCTCGATGTCGCCGTCGTCACTGTGTAGACCTGTGTAAGGTTGAGCGATTTTTATCTCGTATAGGTTTACCAAGGCGAATTATGCAATATATTTTAAAGTAAAGTTTTGCCCAGAACTAATAGAGGGGAATGGTTATGAAACACGACAAATTTCTACGTCGCAGGTTTTTGTTGCACAAAAATATAGTTGTTTACTCCGTACGGTACAGAACTAACCAATACAAACAATTGGTTACGTAATTAGTGCATATAACAGTACAAAACAAAAGATCGTGGCTCATCCAACATAACAACATAACAAATACCTTCTATAAACTATAGCCAGGGTTCTATTGATAGTAATTAGGGCTTTAAGTGCCACGACGATGAGTAGGAAAATTCTCAAGCTGACGAAGTCTCACGGGAGTTTTGAATGAATTAAACGATGATGAGTAAGAAATGTTTGCGCTTTCCTCTCTTGTCGTTGTACTCTGCGACGCTTCAGATCTGAGTGACGGGGAGGCTCCAAGCTAGCTTTCTTTCGGTCTGAAAGTTGCTGTCTGGAGGAATGTTTGGCTACAAACTTTGTGGTGACTTTTGGGGTGAAGGATTTGTTAAAGACTTTTTTGGGGAGAACATTATCCAAGACTTTTATTTGTTTGTCAAACTGATAATATTGGAGGTTTTCATGTGTTTAGTTTATTATTATCTTAGTATGGTTATTCTCAGCCTTGTATATATTTTCGTTACAAAAATAATAATAAAAAAAATTCGGCAGGCACAGCCTTGATGTTCTTTTAAAAGATTCTTATAGTAAACTTTAAGAGTGCACTGCGTTCGCCTCATTCATTCAAGTAATAATCTCTGTAATAAAATATTCTCTACAAACAGCAGAAAAAAAAAACAATCCCGAGAAACACAAAAAGTCACCAATCCGAAAAACGTTATCAGCAATCATAAAGCACTTGTAGTAATATTTATTTGAGCGTTTTCTTATCATGCGTCACTATCAACGGCTCTGATTCGCAGTTGCAGTGAAGGAAATGGTTTGCTGGTAAGTGACATTTTTGGCTTGACTTCCGGAAAACCGGGAACAGGCGAAAAGATGAACTTCTGAAGAAGAGAGGCCAAAACAAGTCGCATCTCAGCCATTGCTAACTTATTTCCAATGCATATTCGAGGGCCAAATGAGAATGGCATCAGAATATATCGCACCAAGGACTCCTGTTCTTGAGCTAAAGAGTGAAAAAGAGTTGCAACTTTAGCATACAAGTCATAGGAAAAAATACAAAACACCTAGTAAAGAAAACTTGGAGATAAAAGATCTAATTTATCTGCTGATTTACTGTCTACGAAAATCCTATAATATTGACAGTGTTGATTTTCTGAGAAAATAATGGAGATCCAAGATGGCGAAAAAATTGATTAAAGAGGATGTTGTTATAACTGGATATGATATCACAACATTCTTTTCATAAATCGTGCATTCGAAAGAGTTTACTGTCTCACTGGAAATCCAGTGTCAAATATGTCATCATAGTCACGGAAAAATTCCCATGACTACCTCTTACATTTTACAGAGAGTTAGCTGGCATATTGATTCAGCCATCTAGCTTTGATTTCAACACAATTTGAAACAAATATAAGGATACAAAGGGGTTGAAAGACACTCCTCAAATATATTGGCAAAATAAAAATATCACGTCAATTAAAATGATCAAAGACTTGACAGACTGATGGGACTAGGGACAATTTGTTTTGCACTTCCCGGCCCCCCCACCATCTTCAGGCTAAATCTCTCAGGCTAAATAGCTTAAACATTTCGAAGAAACATTTTTATGCATCTGGGCAGTAACTGTTCCGGAGATTACAGAGTTAGAATGAAAGGAAAATATAGATACTTACTCAAATTCTCAAATCTTTCAGGTTTGAAAGTTTCTGGATCTGGCCAATACTTTTCAGAGTGATGAATAACGTGAACTCCAATTAGAAAGTGAGTATTGGCAGGGATGTGGTAACCACCCAGAGTGTCATCCTGGGCTGATTCTCTGCCAACCTGGCTCACAACAGGATGTAGTCTCATGGATTCCTTGATGACATTGCTCAGGTATTGAAGCTGGTCTAGTTTGGCCCAGGTTATTTCGGTTCCTGTGCATGGCAATTAGGGAAAAACGTTTTCAGTCGTTAACAGTAAATGCCCAATCAGAATTTGGTACTGTCTAGCGATTTATACCAAACTGTGATGAATTTATTATTGCATTGCCTTATAAATAATTCATACATTTCACATTTGCAAAGGGGTACAGTTCTCTTCTTTCAAACTGACGGGTCACTTCAGGTATCTCTAGGACCCAATGGTAAGGTAAGAGAAAAATAGGGGAAGAAAAGATGGAAAATAAGCGGTGAACCCCCTTCGCGATACATTCTTAGCGTGTCAGTTACAAATAGCCCTGTGAATCCGACTGGGCTCCTAATTGGACAGAAAAGATCTTTTGTACACAAGACGTACTGTAAACCCACTGCTTGCTGGGTGGGGGGGGATTTAAACCATTGTACATTTTTTTTTAAATCATACGTGGAATAGAAAGGCCTTTGGAAAAAGGTTTGAGCAGCCTTAAGCTTCGCATCGACCAGCAAGCAATACATACCATCTCCCAGGACTTCATTTGCCTCTTTTCTGATCGTCTCCTGGATTTGGGGGTATTTCGCTAACTCGTACAAAGTCCAAGACATGCTTACGCCAGTTGTTTCGTGTCCTGCGAACAAAAAGGTAAACACTAGTGCGCGCAGCTGGTAATCATCCAATCGGGTGCCAGTTCTGTCGTCAACCATATCCATAGCAATGTCTAATAGATTGCGGCAAGCGGGTTGCCTTCCCATTTCCATCATATGGCGCCTTTCTTTGATTACCTAAATTAAAAGATCAGTTAGTTGTTATAACACAAAGTTCATCAAGTGGTGAATAAGGTTTTGTCAGCGCGTGATCATTGGAGAGTTTTCATTGGAGAAAATCTTTAGGAAGGACATCTATCCGGCGTGTTTCAGTTGGCTGATGTACGTACCATCCATCTTTAATGAAAACTAACAGTAAATTAAGAATTGTGTGATTTGTTATGGCATTAAGTTACAGCTGGACCAACGTGCATGGCTGATCTATCACACAAAAGCCCTATTATAGTCCCAAAACGCCCGAGTGGAATCTGTGAGACCACAAAATTAAAGTGAGCTGTTTTCCGTAACCAGGCAAAATCATGAAATTTTTAAGTGCAACTAACCTAAACACGTAAAAAAACGAACTTTTTGCAATATTGTAGTAGAAGCATTGGAAGTTATCCCAGGAAATCTCAAGCAGAATGGTGGACCAACACTGAACCACTAACTTGGAGCTGTTAGAGTCATGCTCAGTTTCATCGAGCAAATGTTCGTGACTGAAGCAATTGCATCTCAAACTAAAATACCTTCATGACAACTTCATTGGTAATTTCGGTTGCATTCTTCTTCAGTCGGTTTTCTTTCAAAGGTAGGTATTTAAAAAATGGCAAAGTCAGCAAAGACAGTCTGCTAAGGTCCACACCAGTTGTCATATGATTGAAAGCATTTGTGACATCTGTGTCCCCTTCACGCACGGACTTAAACTGGTATCCGAAAGCAGTCTGCCCAATAATGTCCAATGTCAAGCGGAAAAGATCTGACTGTACCATGATATCTGCATAGTCTTTCTGTGCGGATCGTTGAAGCTTTTCTTTACAGAACTAAAGAAAAGTAAAAAGGGATTAGATACAACACAGTTAGCAGTCCCTCTTTAGCTTGACGTTCGGCGAGGGGAAAACGCAAACCAGGAGCGGATTGTTCGCTCCGCTACTTGCGGCTTTGCTGCTCAGCTCTGTTCGTTTGCCATATGGTTCCTGCCCCTCTACGTCATAAAACAAACGATTATTTTAAAAATACTTTCATACCTGAACCAAGTCTCCTGTAGCAGTCTTCATGAAGGGCACCATTCCTTTAAGGTTAGTATAACTAAAAGCTGGATTGATCATTTTACGCAGCCAAGCATGATCCTTGCCATTAGATGTGAGTAAGCTATTTCCAAGCGAAGGAATGAGAAGTCGAACAAGTGATGGCCTCAAGTACTTGTAGCAGTTTGTGACTAACACTTGCTTTACAAGCTCTATATCTGTCAGGTACACTAAAGGTCGATCTACAAACAATAAAGGAATTAAATATCAATTGGCAATTAAATGCTGATAGGAGGAAAATGGTTCGCTGTCGACAATGAACGACAGTATGGGGTCTCTGGGATTTTTAGTTTTGCGAGTAAGAGAGGGAACAGCACGTCTTTCAAAAAGTTGTTTATTTTATTTATTGTTCAGGTGTTTTGTTTGTTGTGACGTTGCTATGTAATAACGACGGAAAAACAATCTAAACAGAAGGTTCCGCTTCTCCCGAAAATTCTCCAACGAACTGAACAAAAACTGAGTCGAGTCTACTTACATTGCTATCGCAAAGTTTAGAAATTCCTTTTAGAAAAAGAATTGAATTTATCCTTTTTGAATCAATAACGATACTCTGACTCGCTCACCAAATAAAGTATTGACTAAAATACAGATTCAATTTTTAAGAGTCGTTCTCTCGTAGTCATCACCACTGATTACTTCAGTTCCCTAATTAATCAGTTTTCTTGTGATCGGACACTTCACTGAATGAAAGCAATCGTAAAATCATAAAAAATAGCATACTGCTGGATATTGAAAAAGAGGTACAGGCCGATAGACGGAAGGGAACACAAAAAACCTTCATTTATTGCGAAGGTCGGCACCTTCAGAACGTTAGTCTCCTTTGTAACTCTGCGTGACGACCCAAATGAACGGCTATGGAGGAGGGTCATGGAACCATGAGAAATCCAAGTGTGAATGAGTGTACTTAACAAGTAAAGAAACCGCGACTGTGCTTTGTTCTGCTCTGTTTGTTTTTTCTTCCTGTGTGTGGATTTGTGCTCAATTTCTTGCTGACCGGTATTTTATTTCTAATTAACACTGATTTTAACTGGCTGCCTGCCTCCGCTAGCCCCTATGGTTATTCCAGGCAGCTAGTACTCTAATTTGTACTTTTAATATTTTCATTGAAATTGCAAGCGTCAGTACAAATGAAGAAGATTGATTGATAGGAAGTGGTAGAGCACGAAAGAGGTGTAGGGGAAAGCACAAGGAGTAGTTTCTCGACTACGTCAAAGGCTATTTGACTACTACAACGACCTCGAAGTTTGCGAATGAAATGCGAAATGCTGAGCTGAATTTGAAAGGAGCTACGGTTATTTACGACTTGTATTGCCGAAACTAGCGCCCTCTGGTTCTATTCCGAGTACAGACGATAATGTCAGAGCAAGCTTTCAATTGACCACTCGTCGGGTGAGGTCTCTTACGTATTTTTTACTTTCCTTTCCTTGGGCCCCTGCCGGTCCTTTCGGATACCGCTACCCTTACAAGTCTCTCTTCTACACCACTACAATACGAGACTAACCACTGAAAAGTCATTTTTAGCTCGTGAATTGCGCATGCGCAACGCGGTTTATCGGGAAATGGGGAAAATGTGGTCGCTCGATCGCTCGATGTGCTGTTAACTTTATACAAATAAGGTACGCTCGCTACTCACTTTTAAATTGCTATCCATGTTTAAAAAAAATGAGTTTTAAAGGTCTAAATTAAAAGACTCCGTCACCGAAAATGAGAACATTGCACTGATTTTACAGAAACGGAAGTATTTGAAGTACGGTTATGATGCGGTAAATGTACATATAACGAGCAAAACGATAAAACACAAAGCATTTATTTATTGTATCGTTAAAACAACGAAAAAAAAAAAGGGAGAAAAAGTCGGTTTCCATCCGAAGTCAATTCAAATTAGTAATCTCATGCACTACTCGTTATGTTAAGTCAAGTTGTACCGGTAGAAAGTAACAATTTTAAATACACTCAATTAAACCGCTGATAACCCAGCGGGCTCGATTTCGATCGCGAAGTTTTTTACTATTCCTGGAGCGGTATCAATGTTGTAAAGTTTGAGCTCACAAATGAATGGCTTCGGGGATGTTTATGGACTAGAGTCGTTCACTTTTTTGAGGGAAAGACTTCGTGCCTCGTAGGCTTAAAATTCACAAAGGTAAGCACTTTTATGGATATCCACATGGATATCCATACGAAATGAATACAAACTTAAAGGGGGAATTAATGAAACTAGTAAAACGAAAGAAGCCTAAAATTAACTTGATAATACTATCTGTTAGGTACAATAAAGGTAAGGATAAAATTAATATTGCTCGAGTACAATCATGAATGCTTTGTGACAAAATTGTCCAAGAAAAATTGCCATGACTATGACTTGTACGAAGCATTGATAAGATATCTGAAT
>OMLO01002474.1_pt1 | contig 14935 bp, 5 predicted proteins | sample 1674811 | NCBI WGS metagenome assembly OMLO01 (sample SAMN06265003, study PRJEB25207) | coral metagenome | isolation source: Coral host | place: Mexico:La Bocana,Puerto Morelos, Mexico | collected 2008-11-13 | reverse complement strand
CTGACATCAGAATTGCTGGAATATGCAGTCTGCTATTACTATTATTTGTACTTCAAAACTTTGAGAAGAAAAAAGTTCTTTACGTTATGTATTCTGAAGAGAAAAGTATATACAAGGAGAAAAATTTCATGGTAAAAAGTAGATAAAAATAAATATGACAGACACATTGCATAATTTTTTATTCTTTTTTACATTGCACATCAGTAAAAACTCTTAATGATGTGCTCATAAGTTAATACATTAAATGATGTGGATAAATCTTATTAACCATCCATGAGGGTTCCACTGAATTACTTGAAAGATTGCACTAAGAGCAGAGACCTGTATAGAACTGGACAAATGCTAATATTTCCCAAAGCAGTCCCAAACAAACACCGACTAGCTGACTTTTGGTTATTGGGCCTCTTACATCAATTGTAGCTGTCTTAATCATGCAGTAATTGGCAATATCAAGATCTACCACAACGAAACAACAAATTTCAATCCACAAGGCTGAAAAGAACAAAATGCTGTAAAAAAGACATTGTACCATTCAAGCCTCACATCTAACATGCCATATACAATATACTGAATGATGCTCGTTCGACAATGAAACTTTTCTTTTCCAGAGGTCACTGCACTTTAAAACATTATGCAAAGTCAAAAGCTCACACAGTAAAGCACATGTAGAGTTGACGTTTCCAATGACCATATTAAATTGATTAGGACTTCTATGATAATCTTTTCAGATTACAATGAACACCAGAAAATCCCACCAAAATGGTGTCTAGGTAGTTACATGTACCTCCCCATGTAAACTTTCCGAAAAAAGATACTTTGCATTGCTTAGCATAAAATTCAACATAGGTAGCAGTACATATCTTTGAAACATTTCCCTCTTTTGTTTTTTTCTCATTAAAGAACTGAATAAGGACAAATCTGTAATTAATTGTTGCTTTTCAGAATGACTTGCATAATATAAACACTGCAGAGGCCTGTCCATCAAATACCACTGTACGTGTTAACTTAAGTATATTCAGTTGTGTTGAACCAAAACATCTACTAAATCTAGACCACGACAAGACAAATACAATGTAACATAACTAAACAACAAAACCACAACAAATAGATCATAAGATGACCATGTGGACTTGTCATCATATCATTTTTTAATTGTCCAAGACAGGACAGTTTAATCAGAAATAAATAAATTCCCGCGAGCAAAAAAACAAGATTTAACAGAGAATAAAAACAGCAAACAGACAAGGAAACGATACAAGGTCATTTATGAATCCTGATCGCAAAACAGATTAGTCATGGACTTCATAGAGTAGTCAGCACCTGTTTATGAAAACATCAAACTTTCCATGGAGACGGGGACTCGAAATAACATGATCAAGTCTCGTCATTTTACTTCGCACTTCTTGAATGAAACTACATAACAAAAACGCTAGCATTTAGTTTTGCTTAAAGAAAAAAATCGTCCTTAATATTCGGGTCTTCAAATGACGTAGTTTTTTTCTAAGGGAAAAGAAGCCACAGAACGAAATTATTCACTGTTAAGAAGGACAAAAAAACAATTAAGCACTGAAACAAAATTGAAGAATAGGTACAAAATTACTGACAACTGCGAAACAAGTGACGTTTACTCTCAATAAATGGAAACAACGTTTTCACCTTCAGCTTTCCACAGTGTTGAAATCGAACACCTTCGAAGCTCCGTCGATCTAATATTCGATTTGAAAATTCACACGTTCCAATATAGGTACGAACATTCACAGAGTGAACAAGCTCAAAATCCTTCTTGTTACTTTCGTTATAGAATCCATGGCAAGTCTATAAGTTGAAGCTGATGACGGATGTTACGTGGAATAGGCATCTTGCCAACCTTTTCAGTTTCTTTCAGTATGTCTTTCCTTTTCAAGACGTCAATATAAAGTCATCACTGTTTTAGTGAGAATTCGAACCATCATACGTGATAGCGAAAATGTACTCAACTGGTTTCCACCCGTTATTGTATCGCAGCTTTTTAACACAGGGATTTACCAGGAACCTCGCTACCGAAATGACCTTTTCTGAAAAGCGCAAAATCAATTTTTTTCAGCCTGATGAGAAAACATTATTCATACGTTCGCTTGTAATGGCGGATTACACTTTCTGCATCTAAGTATCTCATTCTACATGGCGAATCCCAAACTATAATTTATCAAGGCCACAAACGGAGATAAACTGAATTTTTTTTAAGTGTGTAATGATTTACAAACAGAATTGCCATCATGAAATGTTGCTAGGGAAAGAAAACCCGACGGCAAATCCGCGATCTTTTTGAAGTCGCTAGTAGCGTATTAAAACCCCCAATGCATTCACGAAGCTTTTGTCATCGCACAAAGATTTTTCTTCTCTATAACTAACATAGTAAAGACGGCTTACTGTATACAAAACAAACATAGAAGGCTCTGCATAAATATTCGAAAGTTCGTTGCGTTTGTACCATCCTACATGTACGTTGAGGATCGAACGATGCATCATCTCTATGTATCGATCGAGCGCACAACATCGCATCACTAACCTAGAAGAAGAAGCTTGACCTCTCTGGCTGCTCTCTCTCCGTCGGCTCGAAGGTTTTTATCGATCATCTTGCTCCTTTCCACAGCAGCCTTGTCCTCAGCACTGAGTGTGCAACCCATGTTGATATTTAGAGTTCGAAAATCTGAGCTTTACTCGCTAAGCTTGGCCGTTCGTGAGAACTTTGACAGTCCGGCAGTTGCGTAAACCACAAACAGAAGCCCAATTGTAACGATTGGATGCTCGAGGGGACTCTTACCCGACTAACAGGCGTTAAAATATCTTACGACTTCGCCATGCATGAAGGTCGTTATCCGATTTTCCAAGCAAGTTATATGGCGTTCGAAGTTCGCTTTTATTGCAACAACCAACCACAACCACGCCCGCACACTGAGCAAACCATGCGCGACACGACCTCTGGGAACGAAAAGTCCCGGATATCAAGCCGAGGGCTGCAATCTGCGCGTTCCCATATCAACATTTTCCATTACTCGCCCGTATCCGAAGACTCAATTTATCACCCCAAAAAAGTTGTTTTGAAATTTTATCTTGCTGATAAGTTGTTACTCAAAAAGCGCCCGGCTTTAAATTAAAATGAAGCAATTTCAAAGCTCGGTGAAGTCACGTGATCAAAATATTTGATTCACTAAGTCATCAGAAACAGATATCGAAAAGCGCCGTCTATATAGAGCTTTATAACATACAACACATTAATTACACAAAAGCTCGCACGCTTGTTTCCATAAGAATATACAGATACGAGAGAAACTGTTTTGAATGGAACTTTATATCACAGCGATACCTCTCCTAATATGATGTTTTTTTTCTGTCAGAACTTCTTGAGAATGCAGGACTTACTGGCGGCGAGCTAGACTAAGCAATTATATTAAGAAAGGCTATTTATAAACAGCTAAGCGCTTTAGAGATCGATAGCTTTAGAGATATTTAGCCGGATGAACGAACTTTTCACCTGTTAAGAAAGTTATTCGATTTTAACACTTGCAAGTCAGTCTACAAACCGTGCAAAATATCTGATACAAGAGGCTGTGGAAAAAAAAAACTGACGGTAAATTGACTAGTAACAATCATTTTGACGATATTGAAGCGGTTAAAAACTTTTTTCTAACGATGGATGGCAACATAGTTTCTGTAACCACGTGGGTGTTTAGATTAGTTTGACTGAAGTTACCTTATCTATGGGTGACAAAATACATTTTTCGCTTTTCATTGCGGATTTTATTGAGTACAACCTGTTATCAGTTGTTCGTTGAAATGCGTCATCGCTCGCTCTCACAAAAGTTTCGAAGCATAGCTGTCGTTCTGACCCATAACAAGGCGATTAACAAACAATAATGTTGAGCTGCAAGTGACCATATCGTGAGCCGGCATGCAGCCATAAATTACTCCTTTTAGGATGGTTTCACAGGAGATTATCAAGTCTGAATGTAAACGCTACGGAACATCTGTTTACTTTATTGCTCAACGTTTTATCGATGTTTTGATATTATGCAGGCTATAAATATATATATATAACTGTTGTCAAACAGTGCGGCGCTGAAGCTTACAATCCATTCCTATCTCGTTTTGCCAACTACAATCTGATCACGAAAAATTCTCCGACCTAACTACTTTTCATCGACACAAATAACCGTGGTCTCCATCTTCACCATCAAAACGAACTTTCTAAGTCCAATAATACATTGGGAATTTTTCGTTTGTTTTTGTTTTCTGACAATAAAGGAAAACCAGGTAGATCATGTTTTTCTCTCTTCGAAACTTCTCTTAGTTCTTGCTAGTATGCGTCGAATTCTTAAATTTGAGGAGAAGGGACACTCCGAACGCTTAAATAACTCGGGCGCTTAAATAGTTTTTATTTTTTTTCAGCTTTACTATATTTTCGGCCCTTATATCCAGTCATGTTCCTGTATATGCAAATATTTTCAAGTGTTAATTTTAATACGAAGTCGACATTTAAAACATAAGGACAATGCAGCAATTTAGTTTTACTGGGTAAACAAAGTCCCTTAACCGAACATTGCTGTGTTGTTAGCTGTAAAATTAGAAACATCTTAAAACCTGTCTTTTCTAACTCTTGGTACTCGAAGACGATTACTCGACAAACCGTGCTAAAAAAGGAAAGGGCCTCCAAAAGAGGATGCTTGTTCGATATAAAAGGAATTTCCTTTGGCGTAGGTCGGAGTGTCAGTTAGTCTAACTCAGCAAGGAAAACATAAGCAGTGTTGATTCAGTGAATATAGAGAAGTTTTCTCTATAAACCCAGCTCTGATTCCGTCCTACTGATCCTCAAAGGAAACACACGAAGTCTTTAGCAGTAGTTTGACGGAGCTGAGTGTTATTTTGATCTTTATCAGTACAGCGGAGGCGAAAATAAAAATAGAAAGCATAATGTCAATGCATACAACCTAGTAATTATTACCGTATTGGCATTCAACTTAAATTTATTGGCTTTTTCTTGACGAACAAAAACAGCAGACGCACGCAAACTGGCAGAACTCTGATTTTGTTATTCAATGAAGCAGCTGAGTTTATTGACCACCTCGTTTTACAGCAATAAATGGCAAACGGCAAACTTCAGCTTGCGTTCAATAGGGCCGGTTTACGATAAGGAATTAAGACAAAAAACAAATAATGATACGACACGTCCACACGAAACGCCATCACGTAGAAATGACAAACAGCAGGAGAAAGAAATTGTCAATGATGTGACAAATGACAGATTGATCTTTCTGGTAAGGAGAAGAAACGAAGAGCCGAGAAATAAAAGAAAGAAAAACACTTGAATGGAGAAATTGAAACATCAATAACAATTTCACGGATATGATTGGTAAAACAAACCTACTTCACCGCAGAAATAGCAAATTGACGCAAACATAAATTATATTATGGAACCGTTATTTATAAACGTTTTGACATAAAACTACATAAGTTAGTGTCAGGCTAAATGTTGCTATTGATGTCTATTTGTGCATACAAAGGGGTTCTGGTCCCTTGACGTCTTCTAAGTAAGCTTAGCATGTCCTCCTTCCTAACTAAGACGTAATTCTGCGGGGTGACCGCAACCGAATTCGAGACGAACCGTTTCAGATTCAGATTTGAGTTCGTGGAAAGTATTACTGCTTTACATCGGCTTATCATCGGCATATCATCGGCTTCATGTGATGTCATCATCATTCTTATCATCGGTTTTATATGACAGAAGACATCAGATTGAGTGTTTAATATTTTTACCGAAAATAATTTACAAGTTTAAATACAAAACGTGCTTTAAACGAACGACGAAATATAAAAACCGCAGCCACCTGGTCAACCTTTCATGTCTTTTCCATTTGCCGAACCTATCGTCTTTTCCATTAACAATATCACTGGGTTTTCTCACGCTTTCTCGCGCTGTAAATTTAGCTACAAACGTTTTTCTGTGCCTCCATAGCGGTTATTGTCACGCAAGTGATTGGGTTGAGAGAATGGAAAAAGTTGTGGGAAGCGCCCATTTGCTGCAGCAGTTTACAGTGTTTAGTTAAAGCAACACATCATATTTAATTTCCAGTTGTTGTGAAATGAGCCATAAAAATCAATTTCTTTTTCTGTAGAGTCTATGAAACGGCATAACTTGGGTAACCATGAGTCAATGGATCACTGTGAGCCCACCACCAGATAACAAAAATTGTATATATTTGGTTGCCATGGAAAGGCGATGTAAAATGTTGGTTTTTATTTAGACTTACGTTGTTTTAAATAATGTTTTGCATCGGCATACAGGTGAAGGATTAAAACCAAACGATTTACGCACAGATCGCATCACAAATACGTCAGAACTATTATTTAGAAAAGCCTGGCCAGTGAAATAGAAAAAACACATTTACATCATCTGGTTTTGTTTTATATTTATGATTACTTAATTGGCAGGAAATGAAGCAGGCTTTCATCATTGTCTTACGTGTTTTTTTTTCTTAACTTTGATCACACCTGCCCCACGACTTCACTCCCACCGTCAAATCCTTGCTAAAAAATTTAGATTTCAAAGATATTTAAGGATTAATTAAAATTCTACGTCTGAAAAGCTTAGAAAGAGCGCTTTAAAGGATTGATAGACCGTGAGTGACTCCGTTAATCGGGATAGAAAAATGACCAGTTTAATTAAATTATGAGAAGGATCTAAAATTAAGGAATGAAGAAGAAAGCTTGAAATAAGGTCATGGCTGAAATGTTTGTTGTGCGACATCTTGTCCTCTTGGTGCAATTTAATATATATTTTAAGATCTTAGATTACATTGTGCAACACAGTCTATGATTCCATTTAGCCCCGCCACCGATGTCATTGTTACTTAATTTACTAACCCACTTAGGCTTGTTCTGGCCTGTTCCTGGTTATCAGGTTACTAGAAAAAGGCACCAAAAATCTTCATGTCAATGATTCTGTTCAGCAGGTTTAATGTTATCCCTTTCCATCAGACCTCACAATCTGAGCGCTTAAAATCCGACAACAGGAATTTTTCAATCTTTCGCACTCTTAACTTCCATTTTTTAGTCTTTTAGTTGAGACTTATCAGGGTGTAAATCTAATGGCGTTCTTCCACGAATGCCTGTCTCCGATTGGTTACGCCACTCACGTCATCGGATAGTGCGCAGCCTAACAGTGTGCGGTGGTAACAACAATGACGGCCGCTTCTTTGTGTTTATGAACTGTCTTTGAAGAGGAATCAGAAAACGTTTTGTTCCACTAGTAGACTTATACTAAGACAGTTAGATTATCCGATCTCGATTTTTTTGCGTGATCATACATTGACTAGGGCTGCGTCCTGGTTAACCATACAAGACCACGGAACTCTCGAGCTCATTAACCAAGCTTACACAGTCAGAAAAGTACTAGGGATGTAGTGAGTAATTGTAAACGAGCAAAAGTGGGCGAGATTGAAAAAAAGGTTTCAGCTCCAACCCAGAGTAGGATTTTCATGAGTAAAGTTCACTCAACTGCCTCCGGCGTTGCTATGGCCGTGCATTAAGATTTCGGGAATTGTTTTGACTGAGCTTGTTGCTCATGGTTCTAATGCCATGATCCTAGGGATTTCTCCATGGTTCTCCAAATTTCCTCCCCACCCCCCTGAAATCCAACATTACCAAATTCCTTGTAAAACAAGGTATTGTTAAAACCCACCTTGAAGAGTGATCATTTTAAATGAGAAAATGCATTTTAAAATACTCATATCATTTCCCCTGTAATTTGTATTCTGAGAAGAAACGGATGTAACCCTTTAACCTCCAATCGGTCAGCCATGTTGCCGACCTTGAGCTCAAGCACCGTGCTTCGAAGACAGGCTCTTTCCTCTTTCTCTGTGGGGTTTAGCTGAGGCGTGAAAGATTTTGCAGCCCAACCCTTCACTGCCTTGATGGATAACGAAATAATTTGTCAGATTTTGTATTATATGATGATAAAGATTTGAAAAGAAGAGCCGTGTAGTTGCTTACACTCAGCCGACAGCCGAGATCAGTGAAGATATCTCGCTCCATTTTAGTCAGAAATTATACTAGCCGGCTCGAGCGGAATGTGTCAATGCAATCGATATTTGCATTTTTTTATATTCAGACGTTATTTATAAAACTAGGAGAAAAGGTGTTTATGTAAATGAATACTTCTGTATTGATATTTATGAACATAGTTGATATAAATTGAACACGACTAACGTCACCTTTAGTATTGTCTGCGAAATAATTGCTATATTAGGAATAATATAGAGGGAATTTTAAGTATTTGCATGAGTATTTCCGAGATTGCTTTAACCTATTTTATATGTGCCAGGCTGTATAACCTCCAATATAGGTATACACATCTCACATCCTTAACGTCATATCGTATTTTTTGGACCAATTTTTAAGGCAGGAAGATTTTAAGCTAGCTATATCGAAGATCATGTTTATTGCGTTCAAATTAACTTCCTGCAACGTGACTGGTGTTACGGCTTCGACTAGCCCGATGTGATGGGAACTTATAAGTTCTTGAGTTCTCAATCAGGCTGAAATCGTCCACACATTTCACAAATTTGTATACTGAAATTTTGCTGGCTTGGCACTATTTCCTGCTTCAGGGGGTGGTTTTGATTGTTTGTTCTATTTTCTTTGTCCTACGAGAGAAACATACACTATTAATAGAAACACTGAACGTCTCTTGATTGGCTGATCACGAAGCCGAAACGAGAAACATTTTTCGTGTTTGCAAATTCTCTCCTTCTATTTCCGATGTTTCTCAAAACAGTGGCGGCTGAATTGTTATGATTTATCCCTTCGTTTCTATAAAATGAGTGCTCTTACAATCGTCAATCTATTCTAAAGTTTCGGAACCTGAAATGCTACCCAGGCAAGTAGAAGAAATTTGAAATTCCTTTGGTCCCTGTCACGTATTTCGGATTTGTTGTAAACTTTAACCTTTACGCGCCTTGTTTTTGTTATTTTGCTGCCAAACTATTTTCCTGGGTGACTGACAGCAGTTACGTTGCCGGCTAGGCAAAAGCCCGTTCACACGAAAGTGTTGTTGTAATCTTTCGTCTTGGTGAAATCCTTGGCTGTGCAGTGTTTACATTCGCTTTTATGTTGGTCTTCATCGTTTTGTGAATATAGAATACTAATATTGATAGAAGAGCACAAAAATAACCACAGGAATGCTTATGGAATGCTCGTTGAACGACACCGGAGTTAAATGAATTTTAGCCTAAGTAGATTAACTCAAAGCCTTAGAATTATCGCGACGAGATAATTTTCATTCGCAAATTTATCACGCAAAAGCTTTTTTCCTCTTTAAAACCGTCAAACTACGCCTTATGTTGAAATTATCCTAGACGAATGACGGTTTTTTGATAAGGGCGGTAAACTGAAACGGACGTTTCAAGAATCCAATCGAAAATTGGCGAATATTCGATCTGTCTTCACGAGTTCATTATGAGGGTCAAAATATAATTAAGTTTGTAACTGGCGTACTACAAGATAATGGATCAGATAAATTAAGATCACGCAATTGAGTCAGTATAACTTTCAAGTTGGCTTAGTTACTTTGGAGATTGGGTTTCCCACAAGAGAGATGAACCAACATGGTTATATATTTTTCTCTTACATTCATGCCACCTTATCTTGTTGCCACGGTTTGGTAGCCATTTTAATTCCATTTGGTAATTTTTGACATTTTTAGGCCGTGGCTTAAGACAAGGAAGACAGAAAAAAAAAAAAAACCTCACAATACTCTTGAGGACCGGGTTTGACATCACAAAACACTGATGATGCTTGCGTACAGTGAAAAAAGAAATAGTTATCGTTAACAAAAGATCTGTACCTTTTTCAATGAGTTAGTGGTAAGCTGACACTAAAACTGTTGATAATTCAGCTGCCTTTTGCAATTAACGACGAAAAAGGCAGGCCAACCTCAATCACTTTTCAGACTTTTAGCAAATTGTCTGTACTAAAAGTACTTGTATAAATGTCAGTCAATTTTAATCAATGTGCCAAGTAAACTGACCCTAACAGCTGCTGCAATTCACCGCCTGACTCCAGAAGAAACACATGACCTGTACAGCAGTAGTACATTGAGCTTGAAGTGAAAATACACGCAATTTTTAAATTAGGCGCAACTTAGGCGAGCGAAGTTCAAATTCACGAAGTATTGATTTGGGACGAACGATCGAACTTTTCCTGACATGTGCGGGGTTCACTGATGGTTAGCGATTTTTTCATCATTTTGAGTAAGAAATTAACAGGAACGTCCAAAAAAAGCATGAATTGTAAGTTAAGAGTTCTTAAGAGTATTATGATTTTTTTACGAGAAAAAGTTGATATGTATTGACGGGCCGACACTAATAACACAAAGAATCTTCCCGAAAGTTTGTTGAGTCAGGGGTCTAGGACTGCTACCGAGACTTTTGGCGCCTTCTTGTCATCAGCACTTTGGCAATCTGATGAACTCTTCGACAGTTTGAGAACTGCTGAAATATCTCAGGAAGGGCTTGTCGCAGCTTACCAGCCCCTTACCAGCAGAGGATTTCAAAATAGTCATAGACACCTCACAAGGCTCAATATGGGACACTTTTATCTCACTTTCTCACGAGGCTTGCATTTGCATTCAACGGACGAGCTTAAAAACAGCGTGTTGTGAGGTATCTATGACTGTTTTGAAATCCTCTGCTGGCAAGCGTAGTTGCGACAAGCCCTTCCTGAGAAATTTCAGCAGTTCTTCATAGCGAGATTGCTTTTTACGCAGGCATGACTGGAACGCATGAAAGCAAAGCCACGTGACCTCGCGCTCGTCCAATGAAAACGTGACTTCACGGGGAGACAGCTGGCGACACTTTCGAGAACTTGCTGAATGAAAATACTGCGCCAAATCAAGGATAAGGCGGCAGAAGAACGGCGGGTTGTCCTTCGGTTGACCACCTGGAAGAAAGATGAAAAGATAAGGAAAATAAAACATTGAACTCCACTCTACTCCCAATGCTGTAATCGTATTACATCAACTAACTCTTTCCTCATAAAACATAGTAACAATCTGACAGATTTGAAACACCGCAGAGATCTCAATAACTAAAATTACAAAGGAAATTAAAAAAATAAAATTTATATTTCAGCTATTTGAAAAAGCATTCATTCTAATTTGCATTTGTAACAACAAAAAGAACTTAATCGTTTTTTTGGATTTGGCAAGTCACTAGTCGAGAACAAACTCGCTATTTACGCCCTTTCCTGTTTTAACGAGATAAACGCACATGGTTCACTACGCCAGAAATAATTTGTTTTCCTTGCGTTGGGCAACATATGGTGCAACAGAATTAAGAGAAACGCTCTGATAAAACTCATGACAGAAGCTAATGAGGCCAACGAGATTCACGCGTACATGAGCACCGGCAAAAAATTGATTCGCAAAGAAACAATTTGACGATTGAATTACATTAGAGGTTAGTTGTTCGAAGAGAGCTCAGTACGTCGATCGAATTGATCGCCGCACTACTGGAAAATTTGACTAATGGAGCAATTACAAGGACCCTTTTATCAGACTGTCAAGCTGACGTACGTAAGTTAAATAATGGTTTTGTTTCTGCATATTGCAGTGCCCCTTTAGAAAATGCACGCCTGTCATAAAAAAACTGAACCATGATGCATTGACGGAAAGTCAAGCAAAGTAAATGAAATGGCGACATCCGTTAATTGTAAAAACGGCTGTGTATATATTTTATTCAAACGGAGAATGTGTCGACCTAGAACGTACGCGGTTAGACAAAAGAAGGAAACGAGAAAAGACACACCCTAGTTAAACAAGAATCACTAGCACGGTATAAAAAATAAACGAAACATGCGAAATATTTTAATGCCAAAGGGAGTCAAAATTTTATTTTTTGAAAATGGAAGAGATATACTATTTTGTATCTCTGCTTCATTTTGTGATGAATAATAAATACCTTAGCAATAAATAACTTTGCTTGGCAAGCTAAAGTACTACGTTAATTAAAAGTTCAATTATGAGTGGTTGGCTAATGGGAGAATATATTCTTTCCTGTGCTTATACAAAGATCCGTGTACAAAGACTGGATTTACGACTACATGAATGAGCCACATTATAAATCATTGAGAGCACCCAGAATGAATTCGATTGTTTCATTTAATTTAGTAACCGACCCCTTACTGTAGATGGAAAAATCATAAATACTGTCCATTTAGAATCTCTTTTAACTTGGCTAGAATCCATCTTGTTATTACATTTGGACTAAGGCGGTTCACTTGGTTTTACGGATCAAAGATTCTTATAACCTTTCCGAAATTCGATGAAAAAATTAGAAATTAAAAAGCAATTGTCTGGAGATCAAGGGATATCCAAATTCGAACGGAAGCCGTTTATAACAATGGGTGTGTTGCATGGTATTGAATTGTAATCCTTGAAATATTTTTAATTTGCAGCAAAGTTTTTCTCATCTTGTCATAGCTTGCAAATAGCCTAGTGTAACAAAATATGAGCAAGGTTCAGAAGGAACGGCGAACGAAAGGAACTCTCAGACAGGCGAGAGACGCCAATCTATTGGTCTGTTCTTACGTGGAATTAGAGTTCGGTATATCTTCAGTTTTATCTTCTTTGTTGTACTTGTCCAAAGGTTGGGTAATACAGCCTTCAGTGGTCAGCAATGATTAACATTTAACAGACAACTCCAGTCAGTTCAGCCGCAAACAAAGTAATGGCCATACATAAAGCTGATTCTTAATCACGTTTGGATTACTGTCGTCCTGACAAAGGCAGCATTACCATCATAATAACACACACAAAAAATATTAGACTTCGGAACGTGTTATACAGTACAAAAAAGAAAAAAAACCACACGTAAAAAAAAACGAAATTCAGCGGTTGGAACCCATAGGGCGCATCTTTACTACTTGGTGTGCGAAATAAAACTGAATGTATTGATAACAGATTATACACAGAATAAAACAACATGTCGCTAAAGGATAGTTTGTAATTTCTTATTTCAAATATATATATTTTAGATTTAATTGGAAATACCGCTTGAGACTCGAGAACGGTATGCAAAGAAAGCAAGAAAGGCGCAGCTTTAAAGGGGTTTCTTAAAATAAGGCAGAATTTGTAACTAATTTTCTCTGGAAACATATGCCGATTTCTAAATATACCAAACAATGAAACCATAAGAGCCAGGCTTTCGTTGAAAATTGTTATAATTTGGAGTTTTTCACAAGTTCTTTACAAAATAGAAATTTCAATATTACTTCAATTGGCGGAGTTCCTCTTTTACGCGAAATTTCACATTACACAAGTACACTTAGCGGCAAATTAAGTGTGCTTGATTGATTTTAAATATGTTCGAACAATAAAAGGCCATTAAGGTCTCTACGATTTCATCTATAAAGCTCTCATTCAAATGAAAAGTTCAGTGTTTCTTTGATGGAAAAATTCTAAAGCCACAACAACATCAGACTTTTCAGTAATGAGTCACATCTGTTTCGCAAACTTCACTTAATATCTACGCCAAGCATGTTGAATTGCAGGGCAAACACCGTATAAACGCAGAAGTCTTAGGGTGAAAGAAACTTTGTAGCGGTAGTGCAAACGGCCTATAAAGAGAAGAGCGTGTATTTCAATGAGAATACTGCTAAGCCCACTAAGCACCGCGTTTTTGGAAATTTAAAAGCTATTGAAGTGAAGTAGCCACGCGGTTTGTCAAAAGCGACCTGAGAATCATACTGACTTCACGATATTGCGCTTTTGAAAAAAGACAGCCAGAGATAATGATTTTTGGCAATTGATTGTCAAGCAGACAACAGGTGACGAGAATAAACAAAAAATTCAAATAAAGGATACCACAAAATATTCTGTTTGAGAATCACTAACAAGAATTCCTTTTAGTCCTTACGGTTTAAGATTCATTTTCAGACAAGCAACTGGTTTAAAAAAAAAAAAACTCGGCTAAAGTTTTGGGGGAATTTTCACGTCAATTCTTATGTCCTTTCATTATTTGTTATCGCATCGACACACCCCATTCGCTGACCATAAACGCCAACAATATGCTTTCCAATGTCTAGACAACTCCTTTCAATCTATAGTCTTAATAAAGTATATAGAATGCAATGAGTTTATTTCCATACAGCACGGCCATTATAAAACTAAAATATGACACCTCAAAATTGGATTCAATTTCAATCGAGTGCGGTACTCAGCTAAGTTTTTCATGCTGTCATCTCCAAAAAAGAGGTCTTATTAACCTACCATATAAAATGAATCAACAGTTCTCTTTTATTACCTCTTCATTCTTACGTTTGATCAAAGATAAATTTTAACGCTCACAAAGTCAGTATGCTAAACCAGTTTTTTGCCGATGTTCGCTATAACTGTTTAATTTTGCCTTTTTTCTTCCGTAAATGGGTTACTTAAGTATTTCATATGCATCAATCCAATCTTTTCCCTACTGCTAGAAAAAGGTGACTTTCACGGAACTTTTTGCAGACTGAATATCGCAAAATTATCTTAAGCTGAAGACACAACCTACCCCGCGGCAACTCTTTAATGTAGGTGTGAAATTTGTACGCAGTCAAGAGGAACACTTGGTACACGTTGAGCAGGATGCTATGGCGTGTGTTCAGATAGTGATCCAGCAGTAACGGATGGCACTTTGGGCGAACCGAGCAGAGGAGCTTCCTTCTCAGGGCCTCACCAGGATGCGCATTTAAGGACACCGTCAGGGTGTCCCTTAAGAGAAGCCCTTAGAGGAAAAAAAGCCAGAAATAAGTGCCACTAATTTTCTTCCTTATATGAGTTAAATAGAGGAATGTCAACTTAAAAAAAGATATAAAGCAGAGTAACAAACCCATAACCCTGAAAGAGCAACTTCCACACTAAGAA
>OMLO01002473.1_pt1 | contig 14935 bp, 6 predicted proteins | sample 1674811 | NCBI WGS metagenome assembly OMLO01 (sample SAMN06265003, study PRJEB25207) | coral metagenome | isolation source: Coral host | place: Mexico:La Bocana,Puerto Morelos, Mexico | collected 2008-11-13 | reverse complement strand
CAGTAACAAATGCCTGATTTGACAAAGAAAATCTAACCCTACTTAAGCATTTTTTTTCTCCAAAGTTGATGATATAACAGTAACAGTAATGTTACACGTCAAAATAATATTACATGTTTTTGAATGACACACATATCTAATAAAGACGACAACAATTTAAAATAATAATAATAATAATAATAATAATAATAATAATAATAATAATATTCAAAGTCTTACTTTAACACCACACAGCATCTGGTACATAAGATACGAGAGCCTCTCATGGTCCAAATCCATCTGAATCACTTGAACTAAACTTGCGTCCATCAGCTCTGTAACTAGATATCTGGAGAGCAACAGAATACAGGATTTACAGAGTTTATAACAATTAGATTCTCCTTCTGGGCAAGTAATTTTTCACTCCCACTTGCCTAATCGACAAGGGATTAGAAAGGTCATCTGCCTACTAAGTCATTAAAATAGAAAACTATGACTTGCTGCAGGGCAAGCAAAATTCAAGAGCTACTTGTCCCAAGGACAAGCTGGAATTCAATTTTTTTTTAAGCCCTGTTTATAAAGAAAAAGTCAGATTTCATTCTTGCATTTAATACAACACTACACAATCATGTAATTACAGTCTAACTTGTCCCAAATAGTTTCTGAAAAAATTCAGAAGATGACTCTATTTCAACAGAATGCCAATGTAAAAATCAAAGATTTCAACAAATCTGGGGAACAACAACTACATGTATTTTTTACTGTCATTCCACCGATTCAAAGTCCCAAAACAGCTTGAATATGAGTTATCTGTAATACCTGATAACATTTACATTTGACATGATCACATTTTGTTCCACCAGTGAATGTAGAGGAACTGTGTCAACATTGTACAGTAGAACCCTGTGAATTTGGCCACCAGAAGGACACAAAAATCTGGCCTTGTTACCACGGTGACTGTATTAAAGGGGTTCTTTAACTAAAACAAAGAGTGACTGAGCTGACCTGAGCTGAGGCGACCTTATTAACAGAGGGACTGTAAAGTAGGGTTATACCCTTCCATTTAACTCTGATTGACACTCTAGATAAGAATCTAATGTTTAAAAATCATGTATTCACTACATGTACACAATAACATTTACTCACAGATCTTGAAACTCTTCATATGATCTGTCTGGTGTAAATACATTGAGGAGACCAATAATCTGTAAACAAAAGACAGAAACAGAGTCAATTATAATTAACTCTGGTTATTTTAAACTGTTTGTTTTTCTTTTCTCTTTCCACTTAATACAAAGTATGGTTTGAGCCCAGGAGTATCAGTATATCGTATAGTGTGATCATCTGGTGTGATCATCCGGAAAAGAACTGTTGTTGGAAATCTGGTAGCCGGAGCTATTGATCTTGTAAACAGCTAACTCTAAGCCTTTGAACTACAGCTAGGCCAAGGTGCCCCCAACCACCTCAAACAAAAATCTAGGCAAACTTACATTTTTGTGATTGACCATTTTAAGCAGCACAAGTTCCCTGAAGGCTCTTTTGGCATGAGTGACATTCTGAAATGGTCTGCTAAGTTTCTTGATGGCAACTTTCTCTCCTGTTGTGGTATCTAATGCAGAACTGAAAAATAAATTAAAGAAACTAAAACATTTGCAGTTTTGAAAAGTTTGTGCATACATAGTTTTAACAAGCATTATAGCAGAATGTGTTATGAAGGGGTATGAAGAATAAAGCCCTAAGTCACTGTTGATATAATGGCAAACTCTCCCTTTGTATCAATAGGAATACAACACAATTTAGAGGGAGAATGGAGCAGTTGATCAGAAGTCAGTTAAGGCTTTTTTTTCCTGAGTGTATATATTCTATATTATAGAGCTGCAGATTATTTGGATCTAACGAATTTGGATCTAACCAATTTTCTGACTACAGTGGAGCTGTGTTAGTCCAGTCACCAACAGGCTACAAAACTCTGGCCATATTAACAGGTTGGCCAGATTAAAGTGGTTCTTTAAATAAGAAAATGAATGACTGAGCTTTTGTTTGGGCCAGAATAAAGTGGCCATAATGACAAAGTGGTCATATTAAGAGGCTGGCAATAAGGCAGCGTTCCACTGTTACTGGTTTATTTCTGGTCACACAATTATTACCAAATTCCAAACCTTTATGTATCCTACACAGGACAAAATCAGTGATAAATAAACACCTGTAATGAAGCCAATTTATTGTAATTTATTTTACTTGAGTCTATGACTTTTCAGGTTTGGATCATCAGGACAAGATCCTTTAGTTCACAGCTTTTTCTGTGACAAAATTAATTACTGATATCTAAGACGAAAAAAAGACCTCTCTTGATAATTTAGGAGTTAAGAATGCAATCAGAATAAACAACCTGTTGTATTTGTTTACTGTTCCACTTATAAACATGACAATAACAGTAGACCAACATTATGGCACAACATGCAGACAGTTGTGGGATTACAGCTTATTCTTCTGTTACAAAGTGAAAAGACTTTGAAACATTCAGTAATAATTTTAATCCATGTATTTCCTTTCAGATTTCAGGCTACAGGCTTTTCACACAGAGAGGGGCACTTTTGTCACTTGATATTCATACCAAATTCCAGTTAGGCAAAATTAAAATTCTTTTCATTTTTACATAGCATTTTTTACCAATTTAGTGACATCTGCGGTAAATGCATTAACAGGGAAAAAACTACAATCCATAGTTATTACCAAAAAGAAAGGATTGCAGTTTTGAGCCGTGTAAAGGCGCCGAATTGACTAATATGACCTGATATATTCCACAACAATACAACAACCAGAAAATCAAAAGCTTATTCGATCGAGCTGATTTGGTTCGGAACGAATCCATTTAAATCGATACAAGCCGATAAATAGTTCAGCTTAAAGCAATTTTGGTTCTAGAGGAATCAAAAACTCGACGAATTATAAGGCGTTGATCGAGTTTAGTTTCGTAGGGGAATTTCCCTTTATAAGACAGGAATTTCTTGACCAGGGAAAACCCCCAGCGTTTCGCGATTTCCCCAAGATTTCAATGGATGGTTTCGAAATTAAAAGTTAACATTTCATTGCAGACATTTTTTCAAAGAAAATGGACATTGTCAAGATCGACGAAATATTTCACATTCAAGGATAAATAATTCACTCCGTGTTCAAAGTAATGAATAACATATCCAATCGCTAGTCCGCCGGCTTGTGAGGTTAAATACGGTGAGACCTGGAAGTGTTTTCCTGTCCTTTCGACATACAGGAATCAACGCCAGATAACGAATTTTAAGCTGATAGCCCATATTTTAGACCTAGATACGTTTTGCTAAAAGACCTAAAAAAGAGACAGTAATAAAGACGTTTTTGTAAACAATCGTTCTCTCACCAAACCATTCCTTGAGCTCCGGACCCGATGAGCTGTAGATTGCGGTATCGCTTCAGCACCGTAAACACGGTATCGCCAATTTGTATAGAATAGAACATGTCTGCGGATAAACTTAAAATGTTCTTCAATCCACCATCACTTTTCTCTCCCAACACAACCTTGTCAAAAGTCTTCCACAGGATAGGAAGAACTCCACAACACTCCAACATTAGCGATCATCTGTCGGCCATAATGAGATGTGGGCCATTGCTAACAGAGCATGCGTCAATTCTAACAGTTCGAGTTAGTACTGGGTTCTAACCTTCCACAACAGCGGTTACAAACATTACAACCAGCGGCTATTACAATCAGCGCCTTAATAAGGCTGTTTTTATATCAATTTCAAAGTATCAGCTACCAGAAGTATCAATTTTGTAATTAGTATTTATACTTGTCACGGGTGCCTCCCTTTGTTTTTAAATTTACAGTTTTTATCGTCACTTCTGAAAAGGTATGTAATGTAACATACAACAAGTCAATGCAGTAAGTTTTTAGACCATGCGTTGTTCATCTGTAATACTGCTAGCCGCTGCTTGTGTTTTTTTCCTTCCAAAATTGAAATGGCCGAAGAACAAAAATGTTTAATACTTCCTTTTTGGCAATTTATTCATAATACGGGCCAGATAAAAGTATACAAAAGCCCGCTCTATTTTTAGGCTTCATTTCCCGCAATATAGATCACTTTTGGTTCACATGAGCGCACATCGGTAAGGAAAAAAATGGCAGCCTCAGGTTGTTTTCTCTTTCTAATCTTCCGGTGAAATGATGACGCCAGTTAAAAATTACATGCCTGTGATTGGTCACTAAAGACTCCTGCGGAAGTCTGAATTTGCGGTAAAAAATAGATCTTCCCAAGCTCTGGGGGTAAACTTCACTTCCTCCATTGCCGTCAAAGTGTTTCAATCCCTTGCTGTCCAAGCGGATGAATACGTTTTTCCACTCGACACTTTCGATGACCACTTTACAGGTATTTTAAAAAAATCATCCTACATTGTGTCGGTTTTTGCTTTTGTATTCTTCATTTTATATGTAAAGCCGATTAGATCACTATTGATCCAACGTGTGCCAGCAGGATCATCGTTCCGGTTGCTTGCTTAAACATTTCATAGTCATTTTCCCGCGCCCGGGAGGGACTTGTTTGTAAAATCTCTCAAATATCAAGACGGGTTTGTACCTACAGTTAACCATACCACTTCCGGGTCCCAAACAATCAGTCACTCCACGGGCATCCCAACGAACGTAGACATCGGGAAATGCCACCGACCTCAACGTTTTGGGTTTTAGGCCATTCGCATGTTGTAGAAAACGGGATATCATCTCAATCGTGATTCGCGTAATAGCTAAACAGGATTGCCATTCGATCCACCAATGGTTAGGTCGTGCATGTAAAACACCTTGCTGGTGTAGCTGGTGATTTTTGCCCCGGTTACCCACATGCTTCCTCTTGGTTTGTCAGCGGGAAAGCCGCAGTTCATGACCAGACGGCTGTCAAGTTCTTCGTTGTTGAGGATCGCTGACCAATTGACTTGTCCTGGGAGAAGAATCAGACCGTAATCGTGGCTGATACTGCTTGAGTTGATGAATTCAGGCGATGCATACTTAATAATTCGACTCGTATCCCGCAAGGGTTACGGGTCAATAGCCCATGAGGCGAAGCCGAACGGGCTATTGAGCCGTGGTCCTTGAGGGCGAAGGGTTTAATTGTTTTAGTATCACCCAACGAGGGGACAGAAAAAGCAACAACAAAGTTAGAAAATGCAGGTTGAAGAAAGACTTATTAGGAAATAAAACGAAGGAATTTCGCTACTCGATGACTATTACTAATAGTCCTCTAGTGGCGTAGCCAACTGAAAACGCAGGATATGCATTAGTCCACTGTTTGGGTGATACTAAGAGTTTTTAGATCCAACTTCAACCGCCATCTGTCCTGTAAACTGGACAGTGATTCTGGCAGCGTACGCTCCATAGACATATGGATGTTTATGATGTCGCACATAGGAACCTTCACTACAAAACCGAGGACAACACTGGCAACTCAATATCCACAATTGCTGTATATTACCTTGAGATAGTAAGCCAGCTAGAAATTCACCGACACACCCACCTCAGATCCTGCTCAATCCCATACCCCCACCCCTCCCATGCTTTTCCTTGTTGGAGTTTGCACAAGCGAGGCTAAATTTAATGATGGTGTAGTAAGCTTCACTGGCGACACTGTAAAACTTAGTTTCAATTCCATATTTTTCGTAAACCAACACTTGAATATTAGCGAAGCTCTGGCGATCCGAAGGGCCCCCTAGCGGGGCTCCATAACGATAGAAACAGAATACCTGCGTCCTTAAAAATAGAAAACCCTAAACAAAAAGTATGAGTTTTTCTTGCAAACAAATGTTTTTTTCACTGCATTTGTTCTGTGTAGTTTGAGATTATTGAGGTCAAAACAGAATACCAAACAATGTGAACAGAAAGCGTCGCCGCAAAGTTACAAAACTCAAATTAAATTTTCGCTTGTACTGGGTTAGCTTAATCGGGCTTTGAACAACCCGGCCCAGAAACTCTGTCTGTAGGCTTGGCTAGATCTAGATATTACATTGTCTACCCTGAGCCTGCAACTACATCAAGGAATGAATAAAATATTTTGAATACAGATCACATGAATGTCTCTGTAAGTTTTCGTTGTAACTGAAAAGGGAAGTTCGTGATGTTATCAAGCATGCAGCACTAAGCACGTGTGTTACTCGCCTGCAGGGCCCGCGGAGCGGACTTTCAAGTGGAGGGGGGGCTAGTGCGAAAGCGTTAGCGTGAGCCAACTAGGGGGGTCCGGGAGCATGCTCCCCTGGGAAAATTTGTAATTGAAGTCTTTTGAAATGGCTAGAAATAGCCTGCGTAGCTGGCGGGAGTACTGGGTGCGCGCGCGCGAAACTTTTTGCGGGCTTCGTCCGCGAGGGAATTTTCGCGAGCGGCGAAGTCAACTAGACTCCTCCCCATTCTTCTCGCGACCTGATCGGCTAAATAGGGTAAGGGTTTTGGGATCCTACCAAATTTTTCTGGGAATACCCCCTCCCCCCCCACGGGACTACCACCAGCGCTAAATCGCTGAAAACGCTTCAAAATGGCCACAAACACCGTGAAACAACAAAGAATACGAAAGGAAAGCAAGGCAAGTCAGTTTTATCCACAAAACATTAAATTTTAGGTATTTAAAGCAAATTCGTAAAAGTTCTCACACAAATCCTTGTAAACCGCATCTTTGTAACACAACACCGCTCGTAGTAAAGAGTCACGTTCGCGTACGTTTCACTTACATTTTAATTATTTCCTCTCATCTCGCGCTTGGGCCGCCTGTGTTGAAGATAACTTTCATTCCACTATGTGTCCGTGAATTAATGATTAATCTGTACTTTTTTCCAAGAAGCTGTCAAAATAGCCGCAATGTTGGAAAATAAGGAGCGGTCCGTACGCGCGGTCGGGATGGGAAAATCCGGACCGCTGGAGCGCGCGGAATTAGCCAATCAGATTCAAGGATTAGGATTCCGGACCGCTGAGATGCTTCAGAAAAAAATAAACTGTAATGTTTTTTTAATAAGATATCTGGGTATAGTTGAAAAAAGTTTAAGAATTTACCAATGAATAAATGTGGCTAGCATTACATACGTATGTTTCATCCCTGCCAAGGGACTCATCAGAGACCTTTCAGCTAACTCGTCAAACATCGCGTTTGAAGTCCCGCTAGCATTTCCTTATATCTCGTAAGCATTCCCAATTGCGTAATATGGCATTCATAAACTTGAAAAAAGTGTAAGAATTTACCAATGAATAAATGTGGCTAGCCTTACATACGTATGTTTCATCCTGCCAAGGGGCTCATCGGAGACCTTTCAGCTAACTCGTCAAACATCGCGTTTGAAGTTCGTTAGCATTTCGTACTTGCGGTTAACGGGAGCTGTTCTTCACAATTACCCACTCTTTATATCAAATTGTAACAAATTTATTTTGTCAAGAAGCTACAATGAGTAACTTTATACAATAATTATTGCAAACATACAAAACCAAGTGTATAACTAAACAATACCATTTAAATTGTAACTGCCATACAGTATTTATCAAGTTAATGTATCTATATATAATCTTACAATGCACAAAACTTGATGCAGATTTAAAAAATATTAAATGAAACAAGCAATGGTACAAGCGACAACATATACAACACCACATATATTGCTACTGCACACTGCATATTTTTCTACACTAAATTACTTCTGTGTATGTGTTTTTTTTGCTCGTTTAAGTTTTTTCTTTTTTCATTTTTACAGAACAACAAATAACTGTATTAGGAAGTGTATCATCATCACCTTCAACTTTATACAATTATAAACATAGAAAAATCAACTGTATAACTAAACAATACCATTTACATTGTAACTATCACACAATCATCATCGAGTTACATGTATCTATATATAATTGTACAGTGCACAAAACTTGATGTACATTTAAAAGGTATTAAATCACAGAAGCAATAGAACAAGCCACAGTGTGTACAACACCACTACACCTCTACTGGACAGTTTGCATATTTTTCTACAGTACTTTAATTTTACGTATGCATTTCTTTGCTTGTTTAAGTCTTTTTTCCCATTTTTACAGAACAAAAAGTACCGGTAACTGTATTACGAAGTACATCATCGTCTCTGTGGAATAAGCAGTACAAATCTATACTACTTATTAACAGAGATTCATCGATACCTCCCAATACAGTACCACGAGAATTATTTCATTATTCAGTCTTCACAAATGTTAGTCCACGAAAAAGGCTTTTCAGGTTCCTTGCTGGTATTAAAGGATAGCCGGCTAGAAGGCTATAGAACCCTTAAACAAAATTTCTTCAAATAGTTTTAAAATCCCTTTCCATTGTTGTTTCTGGTGCTTTCATTCTTCTTCTCTATTCTTTCAATCAACATGATGTTTTCATCTTTACAAGTATATCCCATTCCATCACTCTACTGCTTAAGTTATTTCTTTGTCAGCTGTTACTTAAAGACTAGGACCAGTATCTCACCGATCGATCTTGCATGGACACGAGAATCATCTTCATGATAAATATCTCTTAATTTTGTCGTAATCTTGAGTTCAAGTTCTCAGTTCAAACATGAAATAAGCACATCAGCAGTGGCAATTGTTTGCAAAAATAAGCAAGTCACATGGCACAGCAGTAGTAAACCTTCTCCATAACTTGACAACTCTGCAACCAATGTTGCCTGCAACTTGGCGCTGTTCGCTCCGCCCAATGGTGGAGGGTACAAGTTACTTGATTAGTAAATCAAGTGCCCTAATCTGATGACTTTCCTTTTTAGCTTACATGAGCAGGACAATGACAAGAACGACAGTTATGTAACCATTATAAGCTTATGTACGTCAGTCTGATCCGTTGTCAGCAAGAATCATCAGCGACTGATTCCTAAGTTCCATCCAGGTCCATAACAGTCTGAAAATCTTATCATTCTCCTGCCAATGTAAGCCATTCAATCATCGCCTGTGCAATCCCTCATATGATTCTCCAGCAGGTCATGTGGAAAATATTTTCTGCAGTTGGGGCACTGCAGTTGGCTTCCCTGGCTACGAGAGGGTGAATCTGTCATGTCAGATCCATCAGCAGTGACTTCCATCCCAAATCCTCTCTGCCTCATTGTTTGCTGCTGCAAATGAATACACAATTGTTCAGAGAAAATCACTTTTAAATTTATTATAATTCAATGCACATCACTGTTTGCACATATGTAGCAAGAATAATCTAGCCTGTTTTTGTTTTTTGTCTGGCTTTGCTTTTATAGAGATGCTGGCTGCATGGTTAGTGCACTTGTCTCTGGATTTAGCACTCCAGGTTTAAACCCTGGCCAGGAACAATGTGTTTGGTTCTTGGGCAAGACACTTCAATCTTGCAGTGCCTGCCTCCATCCAGGTGTATAAATGAGTACCAAGGAGCTTAATGCTAGGGGGTAACCCTGCCATGGGCTTGCATCCCATGCAGGGAGGACTAAAAACAATCCTAATTACTTCATGCTACAGAAACCAGACTCAGTGAGATAAGTGCCAGCTTGATGGGCCACTTGGCTTGTACACAGGATTCCACATTTGGATTCCAGGTGAAGCAAAATTCATTCATCTAGAGGCAGTATTGTCCATTGTACATATGTTACATGTATTCGTCAATTTACCTTTTGCCATGGCTCCTGGACTTGTAAAGCGCAGGCCTGTGAGCGGCCAGTTGACGTTTGATGCCTATATGGCACTTTAGCCTGTAAACAATAAAGATGAAGACCAGATTGAGTCAACTTGCTGTACAATGACATGGAAATGATAAAAGCAATAAAAGGTGTACAGTCAAATCCCTTGGGGGTATGAACTGAATTACAGAATCTAACTGCACATCACAATCAGGATATCAAATGCATCATTCTCATAACCTGTCTGCATGAAACAAGTGTAATGTAGTGCACAGAATCTAGGATTTGATCACTCTCACCTGCTGTTGTTGAGCCTGAGCTTGTGTGTACATTCGTTCGATGTTCTGCCTCAAACCAATATGCTCTTGCTTGAGATGTTCATAGCGTTGGGCAATTTGATCTCTCTCACGGGAAACATGGTCACGGTCTGCCACGGCCCTTACTTTCTCTTGTCTTTCAATCTTAAAGTCGTTCTCATATCCTGCAAGCTGTGAACAAATAAAGCAATAATTTTTTTAAAATTCTTCTTTGACCCCCATTCATGTACATGGCAATGATCTGAACAAGTCTCCAACAAGAACATGTATACTTATAAATGGGTCTTGATGAATGGATTCTCCAACCTCTGGACTGGATCTAGGGGACTCAGAAGGGGTGGGACTATATCAAAACCTGATTCCCCTTTAATCTGCTACAATTTTTTTTTGTTATCTATTGTTAGCACAAGTGCTTTGACACTTACAGCATTCTGCATGAGTTCATGTTCCATGTGTAGTTCATTAAATGCAGCTTCTTTGTGGTCACGATCTCTTGTTATGGCACGGACTTCATCACTTTTTTCTTTCAGCTGCTGTAACAGCCTGTCCTTCTCTTCTTGCAGCTAAGAAACAAAGATAAATCAAAAGGCAAGTCTAGATTAATCTCAAAATAATTTGAAAGAAGCAAGGATGGCTGGATGAAGAAAGAAAACATGCTGATAATTAAAAATAGAGAGAAATTATAAATTCTCACTTACAGACTGTTGCTGTGCATTATGCATTTCTGTTGTATCCTTTGCAGCAGTCAATTCCTCTTTTGCTTGATCAAGTTGTGCTTTTATTTGTTCAATTTCTTCCCTCTTAGACTGTAGTTCACTTATAACTTTTTCGAGTTTATTAGCTTCTTCTGAAGTTGTAGGTTCCTAGAAAAGTTGTAAATAAACATGGGTTATCGACCAAGCATAAATTCAAGATGGCAGGATAACAGCCAAATAATTTTTTGGCATGTTTATGCAAAAAAAATGTGGAAAATTAGAAGTCTATTTTCTCACAGGACACAGCAGGTCAACCCAAGCTGGCAAGATAGTGTCCTCCTGCCTGCTCACAGAGCTAGTCATATAATGGACAATCAATGTCATCGACATCTTACAAGTTATGTGCCTGTTTTGAGTCATGTAAATGTTTATTGCTTCAATAACTTTTATTTGGCAGCCACTCAACTGGAATTTTAAGCTTTCTATAGCTGTTCTGGGTAGAATGTTTCCTAGTAAGATCTTTCAAACTTTGTGACAATGATTTTCTAAAACGCTGATACACTTGTGTGTTGTTGTTTGGTTTTATTTATTTCAAAATTCTGGAGTTCTTATATTCAAGTAAGAGGTCTAAAAACAATTGGTATTTTTGTTTTGTTAGTTGACCAAAATTCTGACATGACACTTTTTTTGTGAACTTATAAAACAGCAGAGGGCACAACATAAGTTGCCTGGGGTAATTTTGATAATTCTTGCTTCCAATTAATTCACCCTAAAACCAAGTTACAGTGTAAAATGTAGACTGTTGTTTACCTCTGCGTCTCCATCTTCACTGTCATACACGCGATTTAGAATTCTTTGGACTTCTGGTGACCTTGTATGCTGACCAAGATCCTTCTTCATCTCTCTTAAGTGTAAGATCCTGTCATCCTTGAGAGATTGTAGCTCATTCTTCAAAGTCTCATTCTCTGTTACCACAGTTTCACAAAATACTTGTTTGGCATTCAAGTTCCTTTCAAGCTTTGTGACCAGTGCTGTCAGGCGTAATACTTGGTTTTTCAAACCCTCAGTATTTTGTCCCTGTACAGCATCAAGTGCAATCTTAAGTTCCTTCACCTCATTACCTTTCATGTCCCTTTCATCCCGTAGCGTCATGATAATTTCATGTAGATCCCTGTTTTCCTGGAAAAGAAAAGAAAGAAAGATTTTGGGTAAGATTTTTATTGTTTTTTGCACAATAAATAAACTTTTGATATTTACTTGTGTCAAAAGAGAAAACATCATATCATATTGTCAGGTTCCTGTTAAGCTGAACATACATATGATTTTTTCCTTCTTATCCTAAAGATTAGTTTACATATTTTTCATATCTTATTCTTTCTCAGCTAAAATTTCACTTTAACTTTGCCCTGATCCCTCTTTCTTCAAGGAAACATAACTATACTTCATCAGTGTTCCTTTGAGGAACTTATTTTGAAGATTAATAACAATTTTATAATGAAGAAGAAGAACTAGTCTGGTTTATTTAGAATTAGTAATAATTTAAAGTTGGCGGTTTTGCTTTCACCAGCATTTTCTTTAAAACGCGCTTTGCTAGGAAATATTGGGCAATTTCTGTAAAAAAAACGAAAGTTTTAATTTTCAACAGATCAGATAAACAGTGATGTCAGCCAAGTGGTGTCTAATACGTGTCGCAACGCACGGGAGTGAACCAATCGGGAGGTGACAGACTCGAACGGGGAATCCCCTACTTAGAAAACAATATCTTATTCAAATTGCTTTCGGTTTCCAATGTAAAAAATTTACACAAGGAAACGAATGAAACTCGCTAAATAATCTAAAGATCTCTAAACGAAAGTACCTTCTATTAAATTCTGTCTGAATGCCGAGAGTTTCGTGACGATTTCTTAGAAGAGAAAAAACCATACGTGCTAACGTAGGCATGTATGTATGTAAGACATGCTTACCGAAGCAGAATTTTGAAATATTGCGTGTCCGCCCTCACACCCGGGGCACGCCGCGTCAAGGTGAAGGGAAATTTCCCGAGCTTGCATGAAACGGAAAATGCTTGATTTGGCAAAAATTTAGCGAAAATATTTGCTACAGAAAAATAACATGACCATATTTTCTTCTTTGCCTGAGTGTTTCAACTAGACTTGATATAAAGAAAAGTCATAATGATTGCGCAAAACAACTGCGTCCATTCGCTTCGCTTCAGTAGTTTAAAGTTCGTCGATCAATAAAATCTGCAAAGGGAAAACTCAACTTTTTAAGCACTTACCACAGCCAAGTCAACTCCAGACGGCCCTTTATTTGTTAAATGTTCCAAAGCTTGTTTTAGTTTTGTGTTTTCACGGGTTAAAGCTTCCAAAACTTTCTTCGATACACCAGGAGTGACAACGGCCCCGAATTGAGCGCCCGCCGGCAGTTGAAGATTCAACTGTGTTATTCTGTTCTCTGCTCTTGCTAGAGAACCTTCAAGCCTTTCATTTTTTTCTTCAAGATTCTTAATTTGTTGCTCCTTCTTTTGTAACTGTAGTCCCAGGTTTTGAACTCCCGTTAATTTCGACGCCATCTTCTTTCTATCAGTCACCATTACGACTAGCGATTGACGAAGACGCTGATTTTCGGCCAAAACGGCTTCGATATCCCCTTGGCCTGCCATTTTCAAATCAGAAAAGATTTTAGGTTTCGACCAGTTGTCTTCTTTCGTTCCCTAAACTACCAAGCTAACAACGTTCCAGTTTGTAGGATAATCCACCTTGGACCTTCCGTTTATAGCTAAGGTGTACTGGGAAATTCCCTATGACCAGAAGAGCGTGCGTGCGTAATAGCACAAGGGTAAAACCCGTACGGGATTAGCCCCGTCGGCATTCTGCAGGCGCAATCGTATTTTCGCGACTTGCAGTTTAGGTACTTTTCAAATACTTAAAGTTAAACAGAGCATACGCTGAGTTAAATTTTATTTTAGTCTAATGAAACTTTCCAAATAGTTCTGATCTTATGTATTTATCAAATGATCTTGTAGTCGCAAAAGGCGGAAAGTTTCATACCCGATCGAATACGATTGCAAGCCTCGTATTAACATATCTCAATTTTATTTTCTTTCGTCACTAAAATGAAGAACGGACCGTTCGAGTTATAATTATCCGAGGGCTTTACCACTGTTAGAGGTCACACTTCACTCTTTAGACTCTTAAGTTTCCCCGCTGAATCATTGCTGATATGAAGCAATATTTTAATGTTAAGTGTTGTACCAAGTGATATTGCTTCAAATTCTCCCAAAACTTCCTGCCATCAATCAGACCTCGATCGAGATGCCGTAAAACTGGTCAGCCGAAAATCCCAAATATCGTTGAATCCTATATTCCTGATTTTCATCTTCTTTGCTTTAATGGCTGAAGAGCAGAGAACGCATCTTCAGAATGGAATGAGTAGAAACTAAAATAAATTATTCACTGCATGACAAATAAAATTCTCGCATTAATATTCCACTTTAATAGGAGTGTGGAATTCTGGAAATTTAAAAATGTGGAAATATGCCTTGAGCAGTGACATAGTTACTTTACCAAGCTTGGAAATCTGGAAATCTGGAAATATGTCTTACTTCCAGTTCCATTCTGATGACGTATTCTTACATTACAGCATTAGACCAAAATAACAGCCAATTAAATTATGTATTATATGCACGTGACCGTGAACAAAGTCTAAAAATAGATTTCGGCACATGAAGGCAGCCTTCTGGTCAGCGTAACTCTGGTCTCTCCAAGGATAACTCTCTCTTAACTTTTTCAACAGCCTTGACCAGCCTTGTCTAGAATCCACGAGCTCGAGTATTTTCATATGAAACTATTTAGAAATTATAATAGCAACTTATAACAAGGCCCCCTCTCCGGCTCCCCCTCTCCCCTCCCCCTCTTACTCATCCTAGTAATTCTAATTCCCAAGTCCCCGTCATTTGCTAAATCACGCTCAAGATTACAATCCGGTAAGTTCACTAAATGCGGGAAAACTTAGACGCAAAGCAAAAATAACCCACAAAATCAACAAATTTAGTAATCTGTAGACTAGTTTACTATATATAGGGTCTGTACCCAGGCATCGGTAAGAGAACACTCCCTTCTCCGGGTTCTCCCTTAAGGTGGGGATTTACCTGAATTTGAGCGAAAGTTTAAAGAAGGGATAGAAGAAAGAAAATTATTTTTGAAACACTACCAGACAGTTGACCCCAACGCGAGAGCATCCCAGGCTGTCAGGGGACTGTTTGGGTGTCCATCTACTAATTTTTCA
>OMLO01002472.1_pt1 | contig 14936 bp, 9 predicted proteins | sample 1674811 | NCBI WGS metagenome assembly OMLO01 (sample SAMN06265003, study PRJEB25207) | coral metagenome | isolation source: Coral host | place: Mexico:La Bocana,Puerto Morelos, Mexico | collected 2008-11-13 | reverse complement strand
AGTAATAATACATGTGCTTCCAACATGGCCGGTGTGTTGACTTTGTGTTATCTTCTGTGATGCACACCCTCGTTCAGGACATTACAGTGCCCATAACAGAATAGTTGTTTACTACTGACTGAGGAACTTACCAGTAGAAACGTTATGGTTTTAAGTGTATGAGCTCAAAACAAGATTGTGCATAACACAAATCTTGGCACCTGCTTGCCCCTGTGGTGTTTGCCAGGATCATAACCATTCCTGTCTATTAACGTTGTCTTGATGGATTTGGTTGGGTCCCAATATTTTCTCTCAATAATTCCTCGATTTATGAATGGGTGCCTTTTAAAACACAGCATTCAAAAGGAGTTCTAGTAATAGATGTTTTGATTTCAGTATTATGGGTCTATGCCCTCCAAGGAGGTTAAGTTTGAATGAGGCCAATGGGATCAAGTGGCCAGAAGTATACCTGCCCCCCCGAAAGAGAAGCTAGTCCACTGCAGGGTTTTCCCCCCCCCCCCCCACCCAGTTCTATATTTGCCGACATACCAAGAGTCACACAGCCGTGACCTTGGCCTGGGCTCAAGCCTAGACCACTTAAGAGACCAGAGCACTAACCATTGGGCTGCTCTGCGTTGCTGAATTCTTTTACTCACAGACAACACATACCAAACTATGATTAAAATGATCTTTTTACTTAACTACCAACTCATTACACATTACTTACAATAACTCATAAATTAATTTAATCTGTCTAAAAACAAATGTTTACTGCAAACAATAAGGGGGAACAATGCTAACTGTTCAATTAAGTGTTTTGTTATATAGCTGGGGTTCACGTGTCAGGTAACAAGGAAAGAAGAATTATCAAGTCAAAGTATCCTCTGCTAGGACAGTGGCATATATTAAGATTTAGCTATTACCATGTGATCTTAAATCAGCCAATAAGTGCATATTTTAGATTTAACTCAACTCTAGCTATATAACAATTACATTTGTTATTTGAACCAAAATCCATTTCCCACCCATGATAAAGAGTACAAATAATCTAATTTACAAATATTTATACAAATTTCTTAAATTTTACTAAAATATACTTATGTTTTTCCAGATGTTAAGATCTGAACTCTAAACAAGTTGCCAAAGAAAGCACTCCATTTTGGTAGAACATATGCACAATTTGTGAAATTAATGATGACATGAACAAGGATCCCATCAATCATTAGTCCATTATATTGTACATAATCAAACACAGTATCACCTTTACAAGGTTAATTAAATAAAGAGGAGCTCTACTTTCGTCTTAAGTTTCTAGCATAACTAGTACATGCAAGAGTCAATAGATAAATAGAAGCTCTTGTCCGGTAAGGAATCCTAACTACAAGGCTCGTTAATCATGACCAATGATGGTTGTTTTAACAATAGCCTCGGTAACTCTGTAAGGATCACAGTTAGAAGCTGGTCTTCTGTCTTCCAAGTAACCATATCCATCTTCAGCACACTGACGAGGAATTCGTACACTTGCACCACGATTAGCTACTCCATGTGAGAAGTTCTTCCAGCTAGCGGTCTCGTGGTGGCCTGTCAAACGACGTTTGTTGTCCTCTCCCCCCTTAGGATCATACATACTGATGTGGTAATCATGGTAGGAAGAGAGCTTCTCTATGGCAGCATAGATGAAATTAATTCCTTCATCTTCACGCATGGGTAGTGTACTGTAGAAAAATAAGGTCAAAATGTTAAAACAATTTGCTCTATTAGCAGACTCCTTTTAAACTTATGCTTTAAAAACATAACTTCTATAACCGTAGCCTCTTAAACTAAAATTTTAGCACCATTATGGCTGTTCTTATTACCGTATTTTCAGTCCAAAAAGTCGCCCTTGACTTATACATGGGTCAAAACTTGACATCCAAACATCAGTTAAATAATTAGCATAACAATTGTCTTTTAATGTTAACAAACAGCAGCACAGTTTACAACATACGTTTGCTTAGTAATCTGTTTCGTATATCAGATCTTCAAGTTAAAATACCTCAACATTTATTCGCTAGATGTTAAACCTGAATGGTTTAGACGCTCGCTGCCTCAATTTTCCCATAAAGAACCAATATTTTTCCTGTAAATAAGCCATAAAGCTGCTCGGAGAAAGCTTCTTTCGCACTTCGAACTTCTATGCTTAGCAACCTGGCAGTCTTATTTCAGTTTCCAGAACTTGACTAATTGTGAGGCTTGGCTACCAAATTCCATAACACACGCTTTGTAACGAGTTGTTTACAAAGAATCCTGAGCTTCTTTGTTGTTTTGCCTGTCTTATGAAGCCACTTTTTTTTTCTTTTCAAACTTAAAAAGATTCATTTGAAATCACCATGTTTGATTTTGTAAGCATTTTACAAAAATTATCGTCAAAAAGCCCAAACAGACACGTGTTGCTTAACTGGGCAAAACGCTGGTAAACAGGCTATTATTAAAATTTTGCATTGAAACTTGCTATAATCTGTAGTAGCTTAAAGAAAATTCTAAGGAATACAAGAAAGTTTTCCAAAAATTCTGACCTGGAAACTAAAAATCTAGTTTTTGGCCAAAAAAAAATTGGGAGTCGACTTATACACGGGATCGACTAATACACAGGTAAATACAGTAAGCACTGAATAAACATCTCTTTGAAACTTATGTTTTTAAAAAATAACTTAAATAACCGTAGCCTCTTAAACTAAAATTTTGGTACCATTATGGCTGTTCATATTAAGCAGAAGCTAGTCAGAGAGAGTTCATGAATGTTTCTGTTGGTACGAGTACAATACTGTTTTCATGAATAGACATTACTCAGTTGGGACTGACATGTAGTCTCCACCATGTTTAAACCTCACCTCACCATTTACGTATTATGCTCACCTGTAGTTGGTGTGAGCCCCAGCTCCGTTCCAGTCTCCTGGCATGGGTTTAGGGTCAAAAGAGACCTTGAAACCAAAATCTTCTGAAACACGGTGAAGCAGAAACCTGGACATCCACAACTGATCACCCATGGAAATTCCTTCACAAGGACCCACCTGATATTCCCACTACAAAATAACAAATTGGAAAAGGTTACTCGATGCAAGCTCCTTGTGTACATGCACAAATCATGCCATCAATCTTTTGAGATTTTATAATTATGAATCTGATGAATATCTTCAAGCTTGTGAATTGCTCAAATCCTTCTGTTGACATTGTCTTTCATTTAAACAGTATTTTCAGGATTTGCTAAGTCTGTCTGAATCACTGAAGGATTAGGAGCATAAAATGGGCCGATTGATGATGACAAACTGACCTAACAAAAACAATGCAGTGTTCTCGACAACTCTTCAGATTACCCCACATTACACAACATATCCTATCTGGTCATGTCATGTCTTGATATCTTTCTCCGCAGTTTAAATATAAGATCTTTAATATATCCACTTGCAATATTTTTTTTTACCTGAGCAGGCATGACTTCAGCATTAGTTCCAGCAATCTTAACTCCAGCATACAAACAGGCTCGGTAGTGAGCTTCTACAACATCTCGTCCAAAAACATTTCCAGTACCAACAGCACAGTAATAAGGTCCCTGTGGTCCTGGGAAACCTCCCTTGGGCCAACCTAAGGGGTATCCATCCTTGTCTAGCAATGTGTACTCTTGTTCAATGCCAAACCAGGGGATGGCATCCTGTAGATAGATGAAATAATCCTTTCCTTTAAATTGCATTTGAAAGAAATTGAGAAAGAGATGAAGTGGTGTGTGGGGAGGTGGGTCTTGTAATCTCAAAACTTTATATGTTCCCTTTCATAAATGAAAAATTTTACACAGACTCAAGAAAACCATTGTCACCATCTATACTTCAAATCAACTTTTCATGATTCTAGAGGCAAAAATTGGCCATATTTGTACCTCTCCCTATGGCTTTAGACCATGGCTTTAGAAAGCTTGATAAAGTTAACTCTTGATTCTGAAAGTTCAAAGAAACCCAACTACGTGACCGTTTCTTTTTTTATGTACTTACGGAAGTACGTCACTAGTAGACTGTGACACCGTTTGTTTTATTATGTACTTAGGGAAACGCGTCACTACTGACTGTGATGTAATATTTGGAAAGAAGAACGTAAATTCAACGAGTCTTCTTTCACGGTTATGTCGAAAACATATTTTGTCCTTTTTCAAAAGAGAAGCTAGGGAATTAAGATTTTATTCGTTCTAAACTATAACGTGCCTATTGCAAGCTACTGCACGAAACCTTACGGCAAAGACTTTTCTCTCAATTTATAAAGAGCTAGCCGTTAAAATTTCGACAGCAGAAATAAAAAAATTATTTTAACTTCACTTGACCTTCGTTTACAAAAGCACAACGACCTGTGACGGTGGTAAAGCTACAGGAATAAGAAGATCCAAACAAAAGTTGGTACACATTGACTTCTCACGAGCAATTCTCTCGAGAAAAAAAACGACGGCAGAAGTTTACGTAAGACTTTATTTCTCATAATGGTACCTTATGTTTTTCCGTTAAGATTATCTTACTGTACGCTGTGAATACCTCATGGCGTTCAATATAAGCCGTGTGAGCCTCTTTTACGAGAAAACATTAAGCAAATCGCTGACCCATGTGATAACGCACGCAAAAACCAAGGGTCAAGGTGTTCAGTTTTTTTACAAGCACGTGGATGCATTTTGTAGTAACATAAAAGCTCAAAAAGTGCGGGAAATTAAAATCATTTACTCGAACAATGTCAAAAAATCTTGGACTGGAAATTAACCACTGATGTAGTGGGCCTAAATTCTGAGGAATTTTCCCGGTGAGAAGTCCAGAAAGAACAAAACAGAAAAAATAGAATACAAGCAACGTGTCTGGGTCAAGAAATGGCGGGATCGCGAAAAATGGCGGGATTGCGAAGTATAGTTCGCACACCAACAACTACACATAACCAGTATGTTCCCATTAAGTATTACAAACCTTCACTTTCTGGTTCTCCATGGCTTGACCACACGAATATCGGTAGTTTGACACGCCAGGTTTGTGATCGAAGTTGTAGGTTTCACACAGCGCTATTTTATTCTTTCCTCGTCTGAAAGGGTCTCGGAATAAAGCGACTGGATGGAGGTAAACGTCACTGTTACAGCCCTCAGCCTGATAACAACTAGAGCCGTCGAAATTCCAGACTGGAAGGTCGCCTGGCTCGACCGGTTCTTCTTCCACAGTTTTTGTTTTACAGCGCATACTTTCGCCACTACCATCGATCCAAACGTACAAGACTTGGACTCGCTCGCCTTGATCAAGGCTCATGTACTTGTCCAGAATAGGATTACTTTCCGTCATTTTTTTGGCAGAGAATGGAATCGCTTGGAGAGTTTTTGATCTACAAGAGAAGACAATTTCGTGAGTAACTCTAAGTCGAATTAGCTAAAGTAAAACCTCCTCCTACCTTCGCGCGCTAGGAAACGAAATTTCTACCTTGAACAACTCATTTTATATTCACTAGTCACATGGGAATCAGCCAACCAACCGGAATGCATTATGCTTTGACGGCACTCAACTTTGTTTGTATGCAAATGATCGCTTGCACGTCGGAAGCGTGATATATATTTTTCAGGGCAAAGTTCTTTCTAACACGTGGCGATGCGCAAAAAAAGAAAATTACGGGAATTTCGTAAAAATTTGAAAAATGACGCCTCGAAAAGTTTAATAAACAGAAGGGTCGATCCAAGAGAAGAGATTTTAAACCCAGAGTCCTTCCAACGTGACAGGTTGCCCTGTGTGATGGCGGCGTGCTTTCCACGTGATCGGTGACAGCCCCAGAATCTATTTAAAGAGCATTGAAAAATTGTCGGACATTTTCACTGGCTAAAACTATATTCGTCCAAATCGAAAACTGTAGGACATAGTTTCTCTTTTATTTTAAAATTGAGATAATTCTCAACTTATACTCGTTAAATCTCCTCTTTGTTCAAGCCCGGTCAAGGTTCACACACTGTCGGTGTCAGAACTCAGAATATTTAACAAGCTTGGTAACGCGTTCGTCATAAACGACAACAATGTCTGTTTTTTTTACCTAATCACGGCACTAGCCTGCGCGGCACGTGCTAGTTATTTTTTAATAAGTTTTTCGGTAAAAATACTTAGTGCCAAGTTAATACGGACAGCATTTCTAGGAACTTATCTTGCCAAGTGATACCCCGTTGTATAGCCCTCATGCTTCAAGTTTGACATAGTTGGGGCTTTGATAGCAAGTAGAAATTTCAACCTGGTTCAGCGTGCTGTTCAACTTGCAGTACAACACTGTTGCATTTGATAACTTTACCTCTGCTATCAACCAAGCTAATGAACACTGCACCTTGTTTGGGTCCCTCTCTTATTTTCCTCTTTTTCCTTTTCCCTTCTCCATTTCCAAAAAAAACAGCCTCGCAGGTTAATCAGCCGATTATCATAGTCACGATCAGTCGCTTGCGTTGTGTAGCTCTGACAAACTGGCAAGCGTTTGCGCGAAAGAAGCTAACCAGTGAACTTTTGCGTTTCACGGCAAGATCCGTGGAGACGAAGGATAAAACCCGCTGAGATTAAAGAGGAACTGGAACCTAAAGAAAAACCGAAAACGATATCGCCGATACCAAATCCAAAAAGGTCCAAAAACGCGCTAGGGTTTTGACGAAATCCGATGAATTGCTAATACACGCCGGTAAAATGAACAACAAAAAAACTTTTCGGAGTGCCGATCATTATGGCATTTTACTACCTTGACGGACAGTCGACTTGAGATGTAGGTGTCACAAACCCTTGTCTCGTTCTCCTTCTGAGCCAAGTTTAAACCAAGCATTAGCTTGGGATGTATAAATCGTAATCGACATATAAAGATAATTTTGGATGGATGTGTTCATTCGATACAAATTTTAGAAAAATATCAGACTACCGGTTATTTAGTAATTTGAAAAACCGGCTGTCGATCGACTTATCGATTCAGTCAACCTTCCAATCTAATCTCCAAACATTCAGGTTTTATTCGCAAATGGAAATGTTAGATTAGGGATTTTCGACAGAATTTTCTAGAGCTATAACTTTTGGAAAAGCAAAAATGCAGTTTCATAGAGGAATTTTATGCTTGCAACTTTTCAATAAATGAGCCCGCAAAATGCAGGGTAGGGCTCGACAGAACCTATAATAATTAAGCAGATATTACAAGATACGAGAGCGTCAGCTAAGTATATAATATGTATAGCATTCACAAATATTTTGATAAATATACGTGCTCCACTTGCCACGATTATATCGAATCGATTAGATTTTGATCATTGGGATGCCGGGAGATGTGAAAATGTATTGGTTTTCACTATTTTGCTTTTGGCGGTTTGGCCGCTTTGGATGATTATTCTTCGGTTTTGTGTTTTCTAATAGATCCCAATACCCCTCTCCGAACGAACCGATAATGCCCAAAATATGTCAAGTAAGAAGTACGAGGTACGAGGTCGTGAGGGCCACAGGTTTTTTCAGTTTTCCACTGTTAAGTGTTTACCCTCCTAAATTAAGTTATTATTTTATATGTAGATCCGCGGCTCAGAGACAGTTTCAGTGACACTTAGATCTTTTTGAGGTCGATTGAGTAATGTCAAGTGACCTTAATTAATTAATTAAGAACGTTATAAACTTCAGTGTAAGCTTATAATTACAGGAATATGCAGGATTGGAAAGCTATCAGGGCGTGACATCCTGACCATTTCCTGTCACGTATGGCGCTTGTTCGTGGCGAGAAATTTGTGGGATCTTGTAGCACATGTAAGGTCTGTTTCTTCAGATTCTTGTCATGCTATGTAGCTCCCCTGTTACAAATTCATGGTTATGATTGGTTCATCAAATTCCAATTTTACGATAGTCCCTATCCGTCGAGCAAGCTCACCTTTGAATCGCATAGCTTGAGGTAATTGGCTATCGAAGAGAGGGTATTTAAAATTATTTTGTATGCATTTAAATTAGCCCAACTAGCCTCGTTTGAGATTAATAACTCTTTTCAATTATCAACTCAAAAACGAGGTTAGTTGGGCTAATTTTAATACTTACAAAATAATTTTTAATTGCTGGCCATTTATGCATAGGGTCTATTGCTCTCGTGCATGAAGGGATATTGCTGACGTGAGTCGCGAGTTGTTGCTATCGTGAAGACAGAAATGCAACTCGTTCTGGGAAAAACACCTTGCAAATGAACGAATTTACAGAAAATGAATGTCTGCCAAATTTTGAACCGAATTGAAAGCCACTCACATTCAAAAACAAAACGTATTGACATTGACTTTGAAAGGGTTTCCATTGTTTGCGCACTGGTGCGGCTTACAAAAACAGAAAACGTTTAGTTTCGCCCAGGTGGCTTAAGCTATGCGATTCAAGAAAAATTCACTGCCTGACGAGTGCATGAATTCCACGTTAAATTTCATTTCAAAACCCGATATGGCACTCGTCGCGTCGCGATTCGTGCGATATCAGTTTTTCACGTGAATTCACTATTCAGGCCATGAATTTTTCTACAGTCATGCGGGCGAGCGGCGAACAGCAAAGCCTGCGATCCGGTAGGTAGGAATCTGATGAAGAGGTGCCGAAAAAAACTGCTCGCAGGCTAGATAGTCCCTACTGACCGAGAGCCTGTAACAGGCTATAAGTACATTAAAGGGCGAATGGAGAGCTGCAACAGAAACTGAGCTAAAGCAAACTCGGGAGCAAGCTACACTTAAAGCACATGGCAAATTACAGGTGTCATACATGTATTATACAAAGCGCGACAGATTACTGCTAAAACCAGACCATGACCTCTAAAAGTATTTCATGCTGTTCGGTCAAACGGCTCTACTCTATTTTAAGTTGTGCTAATACCACGGCCGTGAGGCATAAAACTAACAAAAACTCGAGAGATCGAAATAAAACGGCAAACGTAAAAATGTCATAAACCGTAGGAGTCCAACACTAAGAGACAAATGAGTTTGGTGTACGCACTTCATGTGTTAGCGTATATAGTTCTTTTACGTGACGCATGATTGGTTATAAAAAAAATAATTAGTGATGTGCGATTCAATACAGTCGAACTATGATAACGGCCACCTCTCTATAACGTTTGCTTTGCTCTGTGGCTCTATCCTCTTGGCTGCTGGGGAGAAGTTGTAAAGTAGAAAAATTCAGCGTGATGTTCGAAATGCCCCCCATCAGGGGCACCTGCGCGGCACCTGTTACATTTGGCGGGATTTCAAGTCACGTGACGGCCTAAAAAAGAAGTAAATAATGGACAAGTAGGAAATGCGACTTACCTGGTAAAAAAACCCTTCCTAAAATCTAAACATGAATGATATTTTTAAGACCGTTTCTAACTGGATTTCAAGCCTTTGGTTTCCCACGTCAAAGGAGCGGCTTCAAGATGCTGAGTCCAAGATTTTGGAGCAGCGAATAAAGCGACCTTGGGTGGGCAATTTTATTCGTGTCGAAGAAAATGTCGAGATGTGGACGGTTCAAGTTAATCTCTCACCATCGAAACAGACCCCTCTTGTTCTCGTGCATGGCTTCATTAGCGGCGTTTGTTGGTGGGCTCAAAATTTCACCGACCTTAGCGATGAACACAGTGTTTACGCCTTCGATTTGCCGGGTTTTGGCCGAAGTTCGCGGCCGGATTTGATGCAAGATGGCGAGGATGCCGAGGGAAAATTTGTACGTTATATCGAGGAGTGGAGGAAGGCTGTGGGATTAGACAAAATGATACTTTTGGGACATAGCCTCGGGGGTTACATAGTGATGGCTTATGCCTTGAAGTACCCTGAGAGAATCGAGCATCTAATACTGTCTGACCCCTGGGGATTTGCCATTTTACCCTATGGTATTGTGGACAGACACCCAGATTCAAAGCAGCGGTACGACTTACTTCCAAGGTGGGTCCATTGGGGTAACTTCATTCTTAACATCTGTAATCTCCTTTCTCCAATAAGAGCATTTGGTCCATTTGGTCCTTGGCTTGCTCGCCTAGCTCAGTTTGACACGAACAAACGAGCATCGGAGTTGTGGAAAGACAGGGCTATGCTTGAGTACATATACCACTGCAACGCTCAGACCCCAACTGGGGAAGATGCTTTTCGCAACATGAATGTTTTGTTGATGTGGGCAAAGTCGCCGATGGTCAAGCGAGTTAAAGATCTTCCTGATGATGTTCCAATGACAGTCATGTATGGTTCGTCCACGTTTTTCGATCATCGCACAGCTTACGAGATAAAATGCACCCGGAAGAACTCCAAGGTCAAGGTGTGTATTGTGAAAGATGCTGGTCACGACATCCACGTGGATAATGCTGCGGAATTTAACAGAATACTGAAAGAAACTCTCGAAGGTATTTCAGATAAGGACGAATGGACCACTGTTGACTGAAGGTTTGAAGGTTTCAAGTAGCAAGCTTTTTCTCTAAGACCATTCCCTTGATTATCAAAATTCACTGCTTTCACGTAACAGCCATTCAGTGTTTAATGTTTTACTGTTCTTTGCAGATGAAAAAAAATTGGCTTCACATTTTTCAGTGCATCATTGTATTTCACCCAATGGGTACCAACATGCAAATTGCTCTGGTGTCACTGATGCATGAACTGATGACGTGCAAGTTTGTGATTTACTCACAGGGCAAGTACTCCCAGAAAAATTGGGTTGAGGTGTGTGGCCTGCTTCCCAAAACCCTTGCCCTATTTATCACCAAAATCTGCAATTTTCATCACCCTATTTGTGACCTGGCCAAAAATTTGATGCCCTATTTATGACCTGGCCGTTAAATCAATACCCTGTTTCAGACCTGCCTTATAATTAAAGGGTGAAAGTTTCTAAAGAAACTGTGGTGTTGCGTCGGTGGGGGTAACAACATAATTTGGTTATATCAACTAAGTTCAATTATTGTAAATTGGCCACCGTAACGAGTTAAAAAGCTAACATTTCAAGTGTTAGCCCTTTGTCAGAGCGAATGACGAAGGGTTAATGCTCGAAATGTCAGCTTTTTAACTCATTATGGTGGCCAATTTACAATAATATTGAACTTAGTTGATATAACCAAATTACCCTGCCTTATAATTAGTTCCCTAGTTCAAATCAATGTTAAATTGCTGCAAATATAATTTGTGTAGGGGTTTTGTTGATGGTCTTATCAATCATGATGAAAAAGAAGCTTCTTAAAAACGTATCCAATTAAAGACAAAAACCATACCCTATTTATTACCAAAATAGCCAAAATCGATACCCCATTTACGATCAAAACCGCTTTAAAAACTATACCGTTTGGGGTCACACATGCTAAAATAGCCATAAGAGAGTGCCCCCATTCGGGATTTACCGTTAAGACTTCAAGCACTAGAAGGATGGTGTTGGCTGTACTGTTGTGATGTGCTGTGGAGGGTAGCTAACTAGCACTGATGGATATGTTCACTGTGTTTCTTATGGTTTAACATTTTGAAGTTAAGGTTGATAGTTTCTTCTTTCTCTGACCATTAAGACTGTGGGATTTATCATTCCTTTCCAGATTGTTGTAGCTTTCAGGGTGGTACTACTTTTAGGCAATTACATGTAAAATGTGTATCACAGGTGAGCTAATACACCTAAAGAAACCAAAGTGTTTCAAATGAAACTTTGCAGAAAGAATCAGTCTTGTTTTATGTAACATCTGAATAGAGTTTTATAATGTTTTTAAGTCAAGAGTAACCTATAACATATTTCAGACCAGTTCAGCGTAGCATATCTGTAATCACAATTCTTGAGAAAAATCTAAATTACGTTTAATTGTGCTTTTTTGGAGTGTTATTACCTTGAGATAATTCTGGGATTTGTTTAATGATATTTAGAGGTCAACACTTCACTCCTTTTACAGTACATACCATATTAAAAAAGTGTATATTTAATTTAAAAGGGTTTGGCAATTTAAAGGTCAAAGACTTTCCAAGAAAGGCTTAAGGCTAAAACAATGAGAAAACTAACATTGACAGCTATTAACAGTAGTTGTAAGATAATTTTTCTCATGAGGACTGAAGAACTAAAAGAACAATTTTTATATTTAAAGTCATCCACAAAATATGGAGAAAAGGCCATGGGAAAGTGGTTCCTCATGTTGTCTTTCCTACAGAAAAATGCCCTTAGCCAGCAAATATATGAGCTTATTCAGTTATTTATTTGTATGTGTAAATCATGTGTAATATATATATTTAAGAACTTCTTTTTTATTCTGAGTGTTATTGCTGCAGAGTATTTGTTATATTTATTGTGATATAATATTATAATATCATGACATTATTTATAAGTGTTTAGTGTAAAATTAATATTAGCGTAACCCAGTGTTAGCTTGTTATTGCAATCTAATTGGCTAAACAAGTACCTGCTATTGGTTAATAGAAGGCCCTTGGAGTGCATGGTTTTTTTTATGCATTCTGGCCAAGAAAAGTTTATCCAAAAACTATTGTCTTACATTTTATTATATTCTATGTTTACTCTTATAGATCAGCTACTGGGTCATGCTGAAACTGCAGTTAGACTGTTCACAGTTCATTTTTACTGACTCCAACTTGTAGCCTGATTTTATTAACAATCCACAAATTTATCATTACATTTAGTTCAGGTTACAACACTGTATATTGAATACTGTGAGACTTCAATTAACAGTTCAAGTTGGCTTGATTTTCAGAAAATTTCTACTTGTCATCTGTTTGCTTGACAGTGTTGATTTTGTCAGGAAAAAATACATGTTGAGCAATAATATTGAGCTCATGTTTAAATAGTGGAATTAACAAAAAATATATTGTCTCCCATAGTTTTACCTTAGAAAAAATGACTGCTGTGAAGAGAAATAAAATTATATTTATAATAAATAATAATGTCTGATTATTTGACCAGCTCCATGTCATAGATCCAAGTCCTGAGGCCCATTTCTCAAAGGTCCTCAAGTATTTTCAATCGCACCTGGAAAGCCATAGGAAGATCTAAAACCTTATGATTACAGAGCTGTTTTATTCACACATTCTTTTATGAGAAGAAGTTCACTTCATACAAGAAGTGTCAATTGTATATTATACACCTCTCTGTTTTTAGATTTAGATACACTAAAAATGGCTTTACTGGTATGAGAAGTTTCCATGACTGGAAAAGAATAATGGTAGTGAAATCTCAAATACCAGGTACAAAAACATTGTTTTTTTCCTTTTTGGAACTTGAACATTTAAAGTTTCATTACAAAGATGTTTCATGTGCTCTACTTTTATCCCACAAAACAAACAATGTCTGTTCTTTTGTGAGGTTATTCAAAGTCCATCATTTGTTCTGCAATCAAAGCTTCTCCCTTGAGATCAGCTGAAAAAAAACAAGAACAAACGAAAATAATGTTAACAGTCGATTACAATCTTTCTGAGCTTTGTGTCCAGTATTGACAAGCTGAGAAAAGAATATTTTGGAAGGAACTGGTAAAGTAAAATCAAGAACTTGAGGGAGGAAACAAGTATCTTCAAGTACAATTTACAAGATTAATATTGGACAGATTTCAAGATTCAACAGTAGGGTTTGATATCTACTGTCATAATTTTGTGAAAAATACAAGGAACATTAAGCATTATCCTGGCAAAACAGAGCCATTTGCAATCATAGTAATTGACTGAGTGGAGTAAAATTCAGGAAGTAATTGGGTGAATAATTTTAACACAGGTCGATGTGCAATGCAGTACAAAATTTAGCCTGCATAGGTGGCGGGATTCGTGAGTGAGCCATGTTTGGTGGTGGAACCACAATATGTTTTCCTTGTGGCCTGCAAGGAAATTCACTAGCAGCTTCCTCATTTCTTATAGTTTTTTCCTGCCACCCACTTTTATCACTGTTGATTTAGGCAAATCAAAGAATTACAAATTGTCTACACCCTCACCCACAGAAGACTTTTCGGTTTAACCCCCAATCCACTGGAACTTCCAGGTTAGCTAGATACCTCTCTTTAAATATTTACGCATTTGTGACCCACTAAGGCCTATGGATTTTCAAAAACCTTCCATGGGTGCGGGGGGGGGGGGGGGGGTGGGGTATGGATATTTTGTGGAGCTAGTTGACAACCAATTCAGTTTTATTTACACTAGCAACATCCAGGAGTGAATTGAGGCACTAACCTCCTTCTGCAATGGTGTGAGAGTCTCCAACTTGACAGTCCTTGAGACTAGCATTTTTCTTGATATATGCATTTGTACAGATAATACTTCCTTGGATGTTGCAACTAGGAGGATAAAAAGTAAAACAATGAATTATAACAAATGACATTAATATTACTGAGCATTTTGAGAGTCTCCTGGACAAAAAATTTAATATAAATAAATCAGATGCCTATGGAGCATTACTTTATTTCATTTCAGAACAAAATGGCCAAAACCTATGCCCACATTCAGACTAAAACAGCTCAAAAACTGTTAACCCTTTGGGGCCACACATACCAAGATAATAGAGTATCCCCCACACACACTTCCTGGGTGGCTGGTACATATGAAGGGCATTCTGCTGGACAATGGTCAATCATGACCAAATTAAAAGCATTCTCTTCATAGAGAGGGCTAATTGCCCTATTTGAGAAGGACATACATTCAATTGTTTTTTCATGGGCAAAGAACAATATTATTTAAGGTGTCTGTCAGTTTTTGAATGACAAGAAAAGACATACATGTAGCCCAATATTAACTATTTCTAAAAAGACAATTTAGGCCCTGATAATTTAGATAATATATGTCTGAGAACACAATGCAGTGAACCCAGCCAAGAGCCAGCCAGCCACTATGCCACCACATCTACTATTGCTCCAAAATCTGGTAAACATTTGCAAATCTGGTTTGCAATAATTTTTATTTTTATTTTTCAATACAAAAAAAAAATATTGAAGAAAACGTACAACTATTTTTAAAGACATGTTTCGGCATGCTTATGCCATCTTCAGTTTAATAGTGA
>OMLO01002471.1_pt1 | contig 14937 bp, 2 predicted proteins | sample 1674811 | NCBI WGS metagenome assembly OMLO01 (sample SAMN06265003, study PRJEB25207) | coral metagenome | isolation source: Coral host | place: Mexico:La Bocana,Puerto Morelos, Mexico | collected 2008-11-13 | reverse complement strand
CACTGTTCACTAATTTGGGATTAATTGACATGTTCTCAGCCAATCAGAGTGCAGAAATTGTTGCTTGTATATTATTAGTACTGTAATGATAAATAGCGAATAAAACAATATGTGAATTAAAAATACACATTAGTAGCTGGTCCCCCAAAATAGCTAAACCTAAACTACAACCCCCGACAAAAATAGTTGGGAAGGTTGAAAATGAACGCCTTGATTTCAACAACATTTAAATAGATCTAATCTATAGGTGCACAAAAAGTGTTTTATGAGCCCTCCCCTCTCTACCCCATATCAATGTTGAAGTATTAGTGAACATTCGTGATAGACGATATGGTGTGATTGAAGTCTCTTGGTATACCTAAACATTGATTAAGGGGGAGGGGTAGAGAGAAGGAATAAACCTTCCCAACATTTTTGACGGGGGTTGTAGTTATTAATTGAAAATAAATATATAGTGAGGGAAGAGACATTGGGGTATTTAACTGAATTATTTACGTTTATACAACTTACAGAACAAATAGAAAATTAATTGTTAGATATGTATATAATAAAAAATAATAAAAAATAAAAATAATAATTACAGAAATACCAAAATATAATAGTTATTAGTACAACTTATTGGAAAGTTATGAAAAGATAGAGAAAGCGTGTTTCATAGCTTTTGACATAACCTTTTTACCATAAAGTAAATGAAGAAGTCTAAGTCATGTATTGCACCGTGATAGAACACTCCGGATATTTGAGAACACTCGAGAAATGTGGAAAACACTCGCCTGCAACTTTGTGTTTTCTACATTTCTCTCGTGTTCTAAAAGTGTGACGTGTTTTATCGCAGTGTAACTTTTAATATGCAGCCATAGTTTATGAATAGAGTCTTGCATTTCAAACTAAGCTGTGTTCTCATCTTTGAGCTGCACAGTTTCAGTATAGCCCGGTCACAGGAGACATCAGAAATTTGAACTCGGACCAGCCAACTGAGCCAATGGTCTCCGCGGAACCTATCCAGTCATCGCTGCTTCCATGGGTCGGGGGTGAATGTTTGAAAAACTTGTCTTGGCGGACAGCATACAATTCGCTATCCTGCATGAAGAAGAGAAATTGAAACTCGTCCCAGCCCCCAGTGCCAATGGTTAAGGATGTTGCTAACCATCGGTCAGTTGGATCTGTGGGAGGAGACCTACAGTACAGGTTTCCGTTAGCGACTCCGTGTAAGAGTCCTTTGCGATCGAAGAAGAGGAATTTGAAGACCTTCCATTCGTCGGATCCCACAAGTGATGCTGTATCAAGCCAGTCAGGGTCAGTTCCTGGGTATCCAGGCGGGAGCCTCTTGTAAAACGTATCGTTGTAAACACCATACAGCGTACCATCAGGATGAAAGAAAAGGAACTGAAAGCCTTTCCATCCCACATTTCCGATAAGGGTGGCTTGGTTGACCCAAGCTGTAGCCGAAGAGCCTTGAGGAGGTGGCCCCTTGTAAAACCTGTCATTCAGAACACCATATAGGGTACCATCTGGATGGAAGAATAGATGTTCGAAGTCATTCCAGCCCTCTATTCCTATTTCTTTAGCTGTCCCAAGCCAGTTTGGGCTGGCACATTGTGGTGGAGTCCTCATGTAGAATTTGCCATCACCCTTCACGACACCAAAGAGTTCAGGACATGCCATGGTGCTGGACAAAAAAAAACAGGCTGGTTGTCATTTTTAGTGATTACCTTGGAGGTAATTAAGCCTTGGTTTGTCGTTTTACTATTCTTTGCACAATATATACTCGTCAAAAGTCCTAGGGTGTGAGCTGGGACGTTGGAGCCCTCCCATACTTTCTATTCCCGCTTCACTCCTCTCTCTTTTCTCTTTTTTCTTTCTTCAACTATCTTCTTCCCGCTTTATCTGGAGAGCCTTCACAGGCTACAACATTCCAGGTTTTCTTTTTTTTTTTAACAGGGAGACTTAAACGGTTGTGATACATGTACGTACACTCGATATTGTTTGTATTATTTTTTCTCTAAACTGATAGAGGGTTGTCCAATACTGTCGAGTAGATTCCATCGGAAAAAGGGATCTTACGATTCGTTCGATTCGTCGAATGGTGAATCTTTATTGACTATCCGACACGTGGAGTTGTCGATCGGAAAAGTGCATCTCATTAGAGGGACTTAGAAAATATTTGACGAATCGACAAAGCGAAACAGGGCTATGCCATAAGATTGACGTCAAATATTTTCTAAGTCCCTCTAATGAGATGCACTTTTCCGATATTTTCTAAGTCCCTCTAATGAGATGCACTTTTCCGATTGACAAATCCCCTTGTCGGTTAGTGGTGGTGAGATTGAATTTTGTTTACTTGCTTTGTGCCGGCAGTTGATATCTGGCTGTTAGCTTTTTAACATTGATGTAGAGCTCTTTCACCTTCGCCTGTGTTGCATGTGAATTTTAAACGTGATTTCGATCGCGATTGTTAGAAGTATGAACATTGTAAAATTTGACTTGACACAGATAACTGACTGAAGTGAAAATTTGCGACATGTGTTAGTCTATACAGAAGTAAACACCACACGAGAGAACCGGACCAATATAACTATACCTAGCTAGTCACAAGCAATCGTTGCAAAATGGCGAATACAGTGTAAGGGTTTTTGCTAAACTCTAGCATAAAGATGCTATCCTTTAGAACGTCTGTCATAATACCACTGAACCAGTGGTATACGGGCAACTACGCATCATCCAGCGAGCGAACGGTTGGGTAATTTTAGTGTAAAGAGATGAAACGCTTTAGAATCTGCCCGAGTGCGTAATTCTCTATCCTCAACATTTTCACCACTACAATAGTCCGTAGGATCTAGCCGGACTTGTAATTCGACCAATCTGCCTTACGGCACAGAACATGTAGACACAAGAAAAGAGTCACTGTGGCTTCGTTACTCCGCTGGAGGTACGATTAAATTGCAGGAAACGGAAAAAATGTGAGATATATTGTGGTAGTGAAAAGTTTTCGAGCTTTCAAGGTCTTGACAACTTTCTATTGCTACGAGGTGTGCTTTTGAATTTCGCCTAAGCCGGAACAGTTGAAAAAATTCCAGCAACTGAGCCTATACTCGAATATAAACAGTTCAAGGAATTGTGGCAAGTTTTTTTCTCAAGCATTAACAATTCTGTAAAGTAATTTTGACAAGCATTATTTAAGTCTTCGCTCTAATGCGCAAACCTCTTAAGTTATCGTCTTAATTTTGCATATTCTGTTCTGCGATGAGTATCACGCTCACACTGATAAACAACTGAGGTAAAATAAGGTAACGTTATTGCCTTACATCAGTCTAATTCGGCTAAAACCAGATCGTGGAAATTTTAGTATTATCAATAATGAATGGCCCCATGTTACAGTGTAAAGGCGAAACGTTTAGTAAGAAAACTTGTAGATAATTAGAGGGTATTGTCAAAGGAAAGAGTGAATTCTGTTGCATACAAAAGTATATCTTTTCAAAAGAAGAGCAAACGCTACTTACTTCGGATTACAGTATTTGAGCACTTCAAAGCTAGGAAACACGCTCTCCCAAGATAGCTAAATGTTTCCACTGGAAAACAGTTGTGGCCAAGAACTAGCTTAGCGTAGTGGCCGCGCTAAGGCTTATGGGATTATTGTGGGGACTTGAATCAATCCAAATAGGATATTGATCTAAGATGCCCGAGAATGGCCACCAACGGTAAAAATTTAAATTCGAAAATCGATTTGCAGAAGTTAAAATTGTAAACTAAAAGTCGATTTTTAAAGTGAAACGGCCCAAAATTCTAACGCGATAAGTACAAAATTCATTTCTATAATTAAAAATTTAAAAATTAATTAAAAATTTAAAAGCTATTATAAACATTGGACGGTGACGATTTCGCAGTTATCAATTCTTAGTTTCTACTTTGACCACCCATCCCTCATTCCCTAACGTTTTTAACGAATATTTCCCTAAGTCTGCCATTTTTGAGTTTTTATTTTGTAAAAAAAAAAACAATCCCTCTTAGTGCGCATGTCGGGCTATGTATTGACCGTTTTCACCTTACGTCATCACACTCCAAAGTCCACAACTAAAGAGCCACGAAAGTTTTTTATCTCATCAGGCATAAGGGGATCTCAGTTTTTATTATTTGTTAACATTTTTTTCGGCTCGGCGGTGCGTGACATACCGCTCCAATCACGCTGGTGGAAAAATATACACTTTAGTTATCTAGTGATTTGTACTGCCCTTTTAGGAGTTAAGGTGTTAGGAAAAGTGCTCGTGTAAATGTTTGTTGGTTAAGTTCAGATAATCAGTCGCCTATATATAGCCACTGAGTAAGTTCCTCATGAGTCTTTAAAGTTTTGCTCTATCGTGTGTGTTTTTGAGTGATTTACCCGCTCTTTTGTATGATGTAATCGCAGGCGTTTTATAAATTGTTTTCAGCTGTTGTGCCGCCTATATCAGCGTGTTTAACATTGACGGCAGTATCCTGACAGCTTTGAGTTCCATGCGTAACATGCTGTGTTTTGGCTTTGTTATTCCCATTTCAACTATTCTTAATTTGATGTTTTCAAGTAGCTTTCAAAGCCAATAGAAAGTTGTACTGGTGGTATCAAGCTTGATGAAGACTCCCTTCCCGAACAGCAGCAGGTAATCTTGGCTAACGAATTGTTCGAAATCGCGAAACAATATATTTCCTCATTTTATTTTCATTTGTCAAGGGTGTAATTCAAACCCTTCAACCAGCACGTTGACTTGGTGGTCAGGTAATGTATGGTCTTAAAGTTTCAGTTATCATATTTTTTTTTACTTTTCTCTCTTTCTTTCTCTCTTTGTACGCTTTTTCCGTTTGTTATTTTTGGACAGTCGTTTCGCTCAAGTGGGTTTAGCGACTAGGCGATGGTTCATGACACTGATGATATGGCATTTAATACATAGCCCTGTCATGCCGACTAAGAGATATTGTTTTTTACAAAATAATAACTCAAAAATGGTGGAAATATTCGCCCCCCTACAAACTCCGAAGAAGAACGTTAGGATAGGGGGTAGGGGTGGTCAAAGTGCAAACTGAGAATTGAGAACTACGTTTTTCGCAGCTGCGAATTACAATTATACAATGTTCATTATGCCTTTGGAATTTCCAATCTTGTAAAAGGATTCTGTACTGAGAGAGTTTGGATTAAACGTTTTCACTTTAGAAATCGACTTTCAGTTTAGAATTTTAACTTCAGAAAATCGATTTTCCGATTTCAATTTTCACTTTTGAGGGCCATTCTCGGCCACCGCAGTTGATCAGACAATTGGTTATATACTAGAATTCTAATTCGTTTAAAACGAACCTCACAATATTGTCACATGATTCACTATTTTGAGCGCTAGTATTCTTAACTTGCTGGACAGGCCGAGGGCTAGCGATGGTTAGTGATGGCTAGCGCGGAGTGCGAGATATAAGGCAACCAAGGTTTGGATGGTCCGTAGTAGGGCCGGTGAATCTACTGGATTCGTTCCCGATCTATATGTGCATTACAACCTCACTCGGAAGACGGCCGCGGGTATAAAAGAAAGAACTCAAAATTGTTCGTTATTCCCCTTTTATTTCTTGGTATTACATCTTTAAAAGAAAGAAACCCAAAACCACTGATTTAGTGCCCATTACAGTTACGTTTGACAGTCTACATTATCATAATCCAGTGTGTGTTCCCATCTACTGACTGCTCTGTTGCAGTGACGGCTAGTGCTCACTTTTTGTTTCCTGGTTGGCCCAGAGGGGACATCAGGTACTTGAACACAGACCAGCCACCTGTGCCAATCATCTCCGAGGAGCCCAACCAGTTGTCACCTCCATGAGTTGGGACTGACCGCTTGTAGAACTTGTCACTGTGAACGCCGTACAAGTCACCATCAGCCATGAAGAAAAGGAACTGAAAACCATCCCAGCCGCCAGTGCCAATGAGTGTGGCTGATCCTAGCCAGTTGTCACTTGCATATCCAGGAGGGCTCCTCTGATGAAATTTTCCGTTTTCGACGCCGTATAGGATTCCCTGTGGGTCGAAGAAGAGGAATTGGAAGACTGACCATCCACCTGATCCCACCACTGTGGCGGATCCAATCCAGTTATCATGGGGGTATGTTGGTGGAAGCCTTTTGTAAAACTTATCGCTATGAACGCCATACAGCACTCCTTCAGGATCGAAGAAAAGGAACTTGAAGGCTTCCCAACCATTAGTTCCAATAAGGGTGGCTTGGTTGATCCAATCAGCGGCCGAGGAACCTTCAGGAAGTAGCCCCTTGTAGAACTTGTCTTCCCAAACACCATATAAGGTACCGTCTGGGTGGAAGAACAGGAATTGGAAGTCATTCCAACCAACTGTCCCGGTCGCTGTCCCTATTTTTGTGGCTGATCCAAGCCAATTGTCTTTGGCATATTGTGGAGGCGTTCTGGCGTAGAGTTTACCATCAGTCACTCCAAAGAGCAGATTCTCGCAAGTCGGGTTGCTGTAACAAACAAGTCAAGACGAAATGATTTAATTATTTTAATGTTGCGTGTAGTTGTGAAAATCCGCCGGTAATTCTTGAATTTGATTTCCACCTCTCTGCTTATTGATGGATGCGTTGAAGCACGGGAAGTATAATTAATAATATAGAATTTTTACGATGCCAAACTTGCTTAAACACGGTAGAACTTGGTTTGTTTCACGTAAATAGTGTTTTGAAATGCAAATCATAAGAGCAAAAATGTTTAACTAAGAAATTCCATATTTTGACTTCCTGTTTCGAAATAAAATTTGAAGAGTTCCCCCAAAATACTTGTTCCATGCCCTGCAGAATATTTTAATCCAATCATTTGTATATTTGGTGGCATCTAATGTAACGTAATCTAGTGTAATGTAGTACAGTAATTTTGTAAGAAATCATGCATACGTTATTGTCCTTTTAAGAAACACATTTCCTTTAACTTTCTTCAAAATGTTACCTACCAGCTAATGGCTCCAAAAACGCTCAGCAAAATACACAGATTCAATATTATGTCCATGATTCAACTAGAAAATAAATTTATACTAAGTTAAAAAATTACCGGCTTTTGATAATTAAAATATGCTTATGCACTGAATAACGACCAAAGCTACAGAGAAAAATCTTTGTACTTTGTGGCATCGACATCAATTCCCGGATATTGATCGGAAATGTTCAGACGGCTCGATAATATTTTAATGAAACCTTTAAGTCATATTGTGGAAACTCCAGAAACTTTGAATTACTTCTTGTAAACCGTGAGATTTTTCTTTCAAGTGACTTGCTAACAAAAATGCACTTTCTTTAAACTAGTCACATTTCGTAGACGTAATGCTGTAAAGAAATCAAAAACAACTGAGACAGACGTTAAACATGTACTAAATCAGGTGGGTTCGGCTAAAACGTCTTCAATCATATCATCGGTTTTTGGTGTTAATGAAGCAGGTTTAATGTTAGCCTCGTTGGAACACAAGCCAATTTAATGTGATCTGGTGTAACTGACATGCAGTCCAGCAATACTGAAATTTTTAAATTCTCATTTAGCATTGTCCACACCTTAAGTTGCCTTAAATATTTCAAGTTTCACAATATTGGTAACGGCAATTGTTTTCAAAGGAATTCCAGAGATGGAAAAGGTGTGAAATGTCCATTCGTTTAGATGGCATAAAAGAGGAACTGAACGAATGACCGATTTTATTTTCAATTACGGCGGGTTACTTCCTCGACAATTACTGGAAGCAGTTGGCATTATAATAGTCTATACTAAATTCTCCAAATGAGCTAATAAGTTTGTAGAAATGAGACATTTCGTCGCAGTTGTAATGTTTAAAACCATTTACGAATGTCTGCTAATCACAAGGTGTGGCTCAGCTACTTGAGACCTGCTGCATGCGTTTCCTGATCAGCGTGTCTTTAATGGCTTTCTGTTTGACCAAAAATCCCGGAAATTTATTAAGTGGAGCGTATGGCATAAAAATTCTTTGGAGAAAGTTTCTAGAAAACCCCAACTGAAACTGTTGTAATCGTTCAACCAAATATTGTGTGGATTCCTGGGCAGAATCTAATGGAACTAAAATTTTGCGGACGAAACTGAGTTTTCGAAAATTATGAATGCCCTCGAGGCTGTCCTCCGCTTTAGTAAATATGGGAAACCGTTTGTAGTAATAGAAATGATTAGAATTTCAAACCGTAGGAAAGGAACGCGCCTCATATTAATATATTGGAGACGCACTGTTGGACATTATAGATACGAGAAAAACATCCGCAGAGTGATACGTATAGCTAGGTCTATTTCTAATTCTTGGGAGCTCCCTAACCAGGTGACTCAATCGTCTCATTCCCGAACGCTTCCCAGAAATCCGAATATCATATCGAAGCAAAACCTAAACTCAGACAACCTTTTTATCAGCGAAACTGCATGCACTCTTCCAGTAGTTTCCCATTTAAAAAACAGCATTCCCTTATGAATACGTCTAACTCGTACTTAGCCGGAAAAACACAGTAAAAATCCTGCAACAGGCCAAGTTTGCCACGAATAGAGAGTTTAAAAGTTAGTTCTAGAACGGCGGTATAAATTACGCGGTAAGTTGAAATTCTTGATCGTTTGACCTACCTTTGAAATCCGTGAAGAAAATGGATCACGTTTTTCTACAAATGGTGAAAATGAAAATCTGCAGAAAAGGAATACGGTTTGCAGTTTTAATTTTAATTGAAGGAGGAAATTTGAAACCGAAAAGTACCGAACGTATCCTACCTGTTGTACTCTGGAAAACAGACTTCCTAGTTACAATGAGAACGGCGATTAAAACCAGGTGTGGGTGTGGAATATGTTAAAATAGTCGTCTTTCCATTGGTGCTTAAGTGTTTGGCATCATTGTAATAATGAAATGTGTTCCACTTATTAAGCTGTGCGGCCTTTCTGTTAGTTGTTGACATTTCGACTGATGCCCTCCTAGGGTTAACCCAGTGTATAAGCCAAACACTCTTTCACAACCTTGGCAATGGCCATTGCTTGGTCAGAATTTGAAAACTGACACCATCTGAAAAAGGTGTTTACATCCTTTGCCGCATAGCAGTTCTTTCTTTCGTAATATTCTGCGTTTGTCATAATCAAATTAACTTTCTTAGTAAAAGTTACAGTGTCGCTCTTTAAAAATTCTTAACGTCGTGATTAATGAGACTGTTACCCCCAACAAATGTTTGGTTATTTTAATTTCTCAAGTAGACACAGTGCTGGTTTCAAGCGTTGTTTTAATGTAAACTAACCTATGTATTACAAAACGTCCCCTAGAGACAATTAGAGAAAAGACAATTTGGAAATGAATAACCTTTGATGAGGCTGTAATGTGAGAATAAAGGGACGATCGCAAGTTATAAAATAGAAGAGAAACTAGATTTTCCCAACCAAGTTGTTGCGAAATGACAACTTCTATAATCGGGAAATTGCATTATCAAACAACGAAATTTGCGCCACGTCTACGAAGAAGCGTAAAAAAAACAGAACCGCCAAAAAGAGACGGTTACATAAAGCGGGTCACGCGTCCCCATCGTCCACTAGCACTTAATTCAAGTGCGGCTTGACCAGCAGAATTAATCCTACTAAACCCTTAACGTTAAACCGCAAAAAGACAGCCACGCAACAAAGACATAAAAGACCGAAAACTGTGACTCCCCTTGTCACTAATACTTGGTCAGTGTTTTCCTCATCTCGCTCCTTAGGCGGTTGTTTAATTAGGTTCACCTTCGCATGTTACGTGAACGTTTAGGTGTTTTCTGTGTTTTACTTTGGCCAAAACCCTTGTCGCATGCCCATAAAAAAACAAAGCACTATTTATTGAGAGCAAAAAATATACTAAAAGAATAACAAAAGTATGTCGAGATCACGCAATAGTAAGCTAGAATTTAACTTCGGAAAGGCCTACGCTTTTCGCAATAATTACGCCATTTATCGGTTCAAATTGAATACCTGACGCTCTTTGGCAAGCACGAATGCATGAAGTAACGCAAAGTAGCAGTGGTTAAAATGTATCGAGTGTGGGAAATATATATTTAAGAAGTCGATAAGGGTAAATTTTGCTCTTAACTCGTCAAGATCTGGAAAATGTGTTAATATCGAATTCATCAGTTCGTTCTTTCGTAGTATCCTGCATTTGTCCTTCTTCGCGGCTTTTTAATAATCTGTCAACAATATCTAAACAAATGTTAGGTTATTGTAATTTCTCCGCTAGTCATGATTAAATGAAAAACTAAATGTCATCCTTGTTCTTTTTTTAATGAAAAATATCATTTAATTGAAAACAGCTATTTTCAGATAGTATCTAAACAAAGAAAGAAAATAAAGAGATATCCTTTGTTTGCCCTCGGTCAGTGTTCAAACGACAGAGACAGGTGGCGCCGAGCAATTAGATATCGGAAAAAAAATAATTAAAATGAATCGTAACAAGATTAAAACCACAGGCAGGCAAAGAACTCGATTTTTGTTTTGCTTAGGGATTCATTTTAAATGTAATAAACCCTTGATACAAAGTTGTTGTCAGTCCCTTTAAAGCTCAAAAAAGATGAGCGAGCCAAGAAATTATTCCTACTAAAGAAGGGCAAATCAGTTTAAATCCGCCACCCTTCGGGAAGTGACCATACCGGTTATAGCCGGAGAACAGCAAGGGAAACAAGTGTTTTTCGCGAGTGGAAGTCATAGCGAATAAGCTAATTTCATGGGATAAAAAAAATCTTTCTTCTCATTTCCCTCCAACCAGTCCTTCATCTTAATCCATTGAAGGAAGGAACAATTCTTCGACACAGAGAAGATCCAAATGCTCCAATTACAGTTTTTAAAAACCAACCAGTTGCCCGTCCGACAAAGGCTACAAGACCCCTTATTCTTGTTTTTCAGCTAACGTTTTAAAATTGTCTTATGCAAATTAGGTTTCCGCCACGGTTGGTGTTGGTAGTCTAGGCGCTCACGATCAAAGTCTTTAAATAATTCTTCTTTATGCTTCTCGCTCGCTTGCTAAAATTAACTAAGTGCATAGCCAGGGCTGAGCTCTGTTTCCAATCAGACTGTTTTAATTTTAGATAATCTTCCTACAACTTGAGAAGCAGTGGCGTTAATCTCAGTCTTCCCAGGCTCAATTTCAACTGGATGAAGAACTCATTTTTGTTCACAGTTGCTAAAATCTAGGACTCCCTTCAACTCGAGTCAAGAAAAGATAATCTCTTCAAGGTTATTTATAATTAAATAGTGTTAGGAACTGAGATTTTTAATTTTTTATTGTAGTTTTACTTATGAGGGCTAACTAAGTTCTTATAATGATATATTTGTGTTTTCGATATACTTTATACATAAATAGATATATGATATTTTTTATTTTGTTGTTTTTATCTGCACGTACGTATTTTGAACGCGTTTTTAGCTCACTAGATGCCTGTACGTGGATAAATAACTGACTGATTGATTATTTGAAAAAATATCACTCACACGCACGTCTGATCTCTAGAAAAAATTCCTGGTGCATGAAAAGGTTAGAGGAGTAGAAAGAGAAAATTTGGTACAGTCAAAGAGAACCTCTGTCTCGTAGGGTACCAAATCACCCACCAGGTCACTTATTTGCCTCAGCCTTTAATCGGTTTCGGCAAATAATTGATCTGCTCGCCACTTAAAATCATATTTGGTTCAACCTCGTCCAATAATTGTTAAAGTATTGTATGCCATACTCGTATTTTTTGCCCATATACCCAAATACTCATCGAAGCGGCTTCCGTGAGTATTTGGGTATATCGGGGGAGAAAGGTCACGTTCTGTGATGATGATTGCGTTGATTGGGAAGTCTTGCTTTATTTGTAATCTAGTGTACATATTTTTGTTCTTTATGAGCACAGCTGTTTTAAACTGTTGCTCAACCTTTGACTCTCAAAAAAACGAATCAAGCTGTTGCAACGAATCAACTGCATAAAGGTCTCTATTACCGTTCAGTCATGGTTGAGCTTCTTATTATTTCTGTACCCAAGAGAACTTCAGTGTGAGTTGTAACTGTAGGCGAAAGATTTTCACATCAAGGGTAAGAATTTTCTCCTGAAACCTTTTTTTTAGTGAGACAGTTTCCAACCTAACCGACAGTCAGGCTATGACTTCTGCGAGTAAACAGGCTTTTAGTCACAATCCTCTGCAGTAATTTCAATTGCATTGCTGTACATTTGTACCTTAAAGATTTCACCGTATATCTACATTGTCACGAATTAATTACCACTTTTATTATAAGGCCAAGAAAATTACTTTATAGTGATTGGCTCGAAGCAGGCAAATTTATCGGTAATTCTTAATTTGAGGCAGTACAAACTACCGTGCTTTTTACCGCGGTGTGTTCGCAATTTCTTCGGTCATACAATAAATCCCAGGAAACTCGAGCAATTAAGAATTTACGTTCAGTTATGATATTTTAAAATTCTTTCAGGTTGCACTCGCTCTCAAGGCTCGCGCAATTTGGAGAGAATTTTTAAATATCACTCGTAGTGTAAATCCCTAATTCCACTCGCATTCATACGATTACCCATACTAACAGCCCAAGATCTGCACCTGTCTGACCTTGAATCGAAAAGTTAATATAAGTCAGGGTTGTGGGTTTGAATCTCTCCCCTACCAAAAGAATCTTTCTTCTTCCCGGCCCACAAATATTCATCTTTTCCAATATTATTGCTGGCTGTATCAATAGCGCATGGCAATTGAAGCCTTAGTAATGCTTCGTTCGAAGAAAAAAAAAATAATTCGTATTATAGTACGTTACAGAATAAAGTATTTACAAAATTTAATGTCAGCTGGCTCAAATGTTAGTCGAGAATTCGCCGAAAATTCATCTGACAACTGTAATCATCAAACAGTCCCATCCAGTCCCTGTCTGTACCGAGGCTTGATACACCTGTGTTGTCCACACATTGAAAGTTGTTGCTTATATATGTGACCAGAAGCATATTACCTCAAACGAGATGATATGCTTCTGATGTGGCTTCATGACTCCTTTAGTAGAACTGTTGTACCTGTAACTAGGAGGTTATGAAGCAATGGGACCCTTAAATTTTTTTGTTGACATAAACAACGACACACGAACATAAACAGATGTATGTAACTTTCGCTCGCAAAAACGTGTAGATAAAAATCTTAGCAAGAATCATTGTACTGTGCTAAATATTCGGCGCATGATATATATAGTGTAGCGTTACTGTAAAAAAAGGAAGGGATAGTTACTCTTGGAAGTTACCGTATTGATAAATTCGAGATCCTCTTATTAAACCGAGTTTCACGCATTTTCATGATTTTACCGACTTTGACTGAAACAAGTAGGCAATTAGATTTCAGGGTCGAAATTTTTCCATGAGGCGATAGTTGATGAGACCAAAGGAGCTTAACAATCACTTCATAGAAATCGAAGGCGAATAACCCGAGTCAGTATTAGAGCCATGCGATCAAATTCACGGATTCACAATAGACTACGGCAAAATTATTCTAAAACCAAAACTAAATAGAAACGCGAAGAAAATGTTTTCTTTTTTTGTCAGGAAACATTGCAATTTAGCAAAATCTGAATTCCCTTTGCAATGTCCCATCATAACATCTTGAGCTCATGATAGTTCTGAGTTTCTCGTGTGTTACAAGTCTATTCATTACACTACAATGAGTTCCCCTTTACGGTGTTATAGATCAGTTATGGGCGCCGTCAAGTTTGGAATCTGCCTTTTGTTGAGTGTTTGCGTTACCATGACCAGGTGAGAACCACGCAGAAGAGGCTGAAAAGAATTTCAGGGCTTAACAGTAGGTGATATCTAATTAAGGTGTTTTGTATCTGTTTGGTGATTTCCACAAGAAAATTAACTTTATTTGAAATCAGTGCAAGGGTATCCCCTGTAGCTTAGAACATTTGAAGTCAAAAGTAGTTCAGTGCTTACGAGATGCGGTGAACAACATTAAGTAGCCTATTTTGTAATTTAGACGAACACTTTAACAATTGTGATGGACATGCTGTAGTAGACAGATCCCACGAATAAAGAACACAAATTACGGACCCGTTTGGTGAGCGAATAAAAAGGTAACGCACCATAATTTTTTTAAACGGGAATATTTTATGGGAAAAAGAACTCAGCGAAGTTTGCAATTGGGCAAGTTTACAAAGCAACTTTGTCGTAGCTATTGGCGATCTGAATTTGGACAGATTGCGGCCCGACAAACCTGAGGGCAAATTACTACTGGATTTAGAAGTCGAACAAGGTTTTCAGTGCCTAATTACAAAGCCGACAAGGGTCGAAAAGCGCGGAACAACAATAACAAAGAGTCTTATTGACGTGTTACTCAGCAACAGACCTGAAGTCTTTCGGTGTTCTGGCAACTACTATCCCTGCCTGAGTGACCACGCCCTCATCTATGGAGTCTTAAAGCAGAAAATAAATCCAAACAAACCTAAATTTATCACTTTTAGAAGTTACAAGAACTTTGACTCTGATGTTTACAAGCAGCTTTTGTCCTCGTCACCTTGGCACGTAGCGCAATTGTTTGACGAAGTTGACGATCAAGTACATGTCTGTAATCTGCTAATTAATGACATACTGGACGAAGTGGCACCTGTCAAAAGAATGAGAGTGCGTGACAAGGACGTTCCATTCATGACATCGGAATGGAAAAGAGCAATTAGGGCCAAACGTAAGGCCACGGCAAGGTACCTAAAAAACAAGACACCGGAAAACTGGGAGCTTAGACGAAAGTCTAGGAACGAGGCAACTAAACAGAGAAGAACAGCGATAAAGGAGTATTGGAGGAAAAAGACAGAGGACTTGAAAAACAACCCAAAGGCGTTTTTCAAGACTTTCAAACCATTCCTAAGTACAAAGGGCTGCAAAGAAAGAGAAAATATTCATTTAAATGTGAATGGAAATGTGATAAAAGACCAAAAACAAGTTG
>OMLO01002469.1_pt1 | contig 14942 bp, 14 predicted proteins | sample 1674811 | NCBI WGS metagenome assembly OMLO01 (sample SAMN06265003, study PRJEB25207) | coral metagenome | isolation source: Coral host | place: Mexico:La Bocana,Puerto Morelos, Mexico | collected 2008-11-13 | reverse complement strand
AAGTCCTTCTAAGACCTTGAGTCACCCATTCAATTTTCTACAGCTGGGGTGTATTGTAAGTCCCAAAAATGTTTATGGCCCAAAAGGTTTTGGTGCATGGAAAACGTTAACTACCAAACGTTCAGTGTTGATGATTACACAAACTAAACAGTTAAACCCCTGGTTGGTTGTATAAGTAAGGCTACTTTGTGGGATAAAAACTACCTAAGTTTTGACAAAATATCTGCCTGGGCCTGGCCTGTGTATAGAGTGGTTTGCAATTGAGTTTCAAAAGTTAAAGACTTAAACACTTTGCTCCTTCTTAACTAATAAAAAGTGAAACCAAAACTGGTTACAACTTGCACACAAATAGTTCCCCGTGAGCTTGGCACTGATTACATGATTGTATGAGTTTTGCTTTGTCAAGTTGAACTCAGTCAACGAATGGGTTATTTGCATATGTGATTGGCCAGAGTAATTACTTTACAATACTCAAATGGAAACCCTGCTAAAAGAACTTCAATTCTTTAACATTACGGGAAATATGTTGTGTTACTGAACATTATGTTAATCTTACAACCGCTGCCAGCATACATGTATCACATCCCAGTCATGTCATTTTTTAAAGCAATAGGCTGTTATGGATGGATATAAATGCACTATATTTGATGTGATAAATTTTAAGTCTGTTATACATTTTATCTTGATGCATGTATTTGAGAAGGTGTTAAGAGTACAAGAGAAATTATTGAGACAACATTTAATTAAAGATGCTTTTATTGTTTGAAGTTTGTGAGCCATTAATTTCTTTGATGTATTCTACTCTGTAAGCTGCCATACTTCTGCTTCTGTATGCATGTAGGTAAAAACAGTAACATCAACCACAGTACATTATCATATACCAGTAATGTAATCCAGGCACTTCCCAGTATTTTTAGTATGGTAAGATCACAATAATCACTCAATGTTATCTGGGCATTTCCCATTCATAGCATCATCGGAATAACCACAAAAACCATATTGTAATTTAGGTCTTTCCCATTCATAGGATTAATGGTATTTCCACAATAACCATCATGTATTCTGGGCATTTCTCATTAAAGGCATGAATGGTATAACAACAATAACCATCATGTATTCTGAGCATTTCCCATTTAAAGCATGAATGGTATTTCCACAATAACCATCATGTATTCTGGGTATTTCCCATTAAAGGCATGAATGGTTTTTCCACAATAACCATCATGTATTCTGATGTATTCTGCGCATTTCCCATTACCAGAAAGGTCATTTTATAACATGGAAATTAAGCAATAACCATGGTGTTACCTAAAATTCCATTAATGGAATTAAGGCTTTTTTCCACATAGTGGGATCAGCTCAATTTCCATTATTGGTAAATGGATTTCCATTAATGGGAATTTTAAGAAAACATTAATGGTAATTATTCGGCATAACCATTGATGGGTTTTAACAATGGTTAAAGCACTTTTTTCCACCTTCAAAACCATTAATGTTTTTTGAAAATTTTTTCCTGTGCTATATACCTAAAGATCTGAAGATTGCATTAATTTTGTGAATTATAGCAATTTACTATTACTTTTCAGATTTCTGAAGTAATATAATGTGTATCAAACACTAAGCACAGTGTTTCATTGGGATATCCAAACACCAAGAAGAGAGTCGAAAATACGACTCACAGCAGTGTTTGGATAGCTGATAAAATATTGTTGAGTCTTTGATAGATCTTCTCAATTGATACAAAAAGTACGAGTAAACGGAAAAGTAAAATCATCAAAATCCATGCTAATTCTGACTGGGTATCAACACCTCCTTCACGGTTGGGATTTTCTTTGTTTTAACTTAACGTATAATTAATGAGTTTGAGAACTCATTAATCAAAAATCTTTACATGCTTTAAAAAGGATTAACCTTGTTTCTCAAGCTACAGTAACTGTACCTTCAAGGTTCTCATCCTGTGTGATGACATAGCGATGTACCTGAGACAAATAGGAACATTTTAATGTTTTTCAATAATGGGTCTTGACAGTCCAATAAAACACAAATAAAAAATGAGACAACCTTCAAAGTCCTCTGGACATAACATAACGCTCACTGTCATTATAAACTGCTTTAAATGACAGGACATTTTCAATTGTGTTCTGTGTTAATTACTAACGATCATCCTCCTAACTTGTGTTGTCAGTTTGTTTGTGCTTTCATACTCTTGTCTGTCCCGTCTAGAACACCCCCATGGCCTTGGAATTCCAATCATATTAAGTATCCCACATGCCTCCATGGATTTCCTGTTCAAAGGTCAACGTCATTGCCGTTGGAATTTCAAAAAAAAGACCACTGGTGGTAAAATCACCCATTTTTTGGTTGTACACTGTACAGGTGTATGTTACCACATCTAAACACTTACAAATTCTCCATTTAATGAACATCTTCCTCCAATAATGTATGTTATGCTGAGATGAGAAGCAGATTTTGATGTTTTCTGTTTCTGTACAAAGGCATAGAGCATTCTGTGGGGATAAGTATGACAAGAATCAATATTGAGTTGTTTTATTTTTATTAAAAGGTAAATGTGTGACACCAGGGCTGCCACTGAGGGTGATAACCTGTATCCCTTGATGCTATGGGTAAAATTGTTTGCCGTTAGTAGAATTCACCCACAAAGTAACAAGTTTGTTACGGGGGTGAAAACAATTGGTGACTCAAAACTTAATGATAGCCCTTAAAACTATGAATAAGTGATAGTACCATTTTGAATATTGAACTGACGAAACCGTTCCTGATGATCAAATATTTTAGTTCAAAAACAAGGAAACAAGACTTTCTAAAGAGAAAAGATTGAAAGCCACTAAAACTCCTTGTGCCTCAGGAAGCACTAAACGTAAAAAAAAAAAAACAAAAACAAAATGAAGCCTTGGATCCTGCTGGATCATAGCTGCCGGAGCGTATCCCAGGTTTCTGTAGCATGAAGCGGCTAGGAGTATTTCTACCCCCCCTGGATGGGATGCTAGTCCATCACAGGTCATCCCCCCTGCATCTTGTTAGGTTTTCCCCAACAATTTGCCGGTACCCATTTATACTCCTGGGTGGAGAGAGGCAATGTGAGAGTTTAAGTGTCTTGCCCAAGAAAACAACACAGTGTCCTCGGCCAGGCTTGAACACGCACTGCTCGCTCTGGGGATGAGTGCACTAATCATGAGGCCACCGCGCCTCCCGACAAAGCACTAAACATACCACTTGCAAAATTATACCCAAAGCCTAACCAAGTCTAGCTGGCCAAGGGTTTAGCCAAGTATTAGGAGGCATGCTTTACAAAATACAGGAAATGTTGCAGAAAAAAAAAATGAGTTTATAACTTGGCAATGCAGGTACTCTTGATGTTAAAATAATTTGGACAAGTATACCAGCATTTTCCATTCTCCAGACTCCAGCAACCCCCTCCCCAACCCTAACGTTGACCTTAACCTTCCCCCCAACCCTTCTGGTCCCCTCCATCGTTTGGGTCTGCTGCCAAACTTTAAGAGAATGCACGCCATGAAATATAGTTTTCGATCAAAAATGAAGTCGAAAGAAACGAAAAGGAAACAAAACGAGGCAAAAATAAAATATAGTACGCTAACATTCACGGCAAGAAAGTTTCGTTAAAACGCGTTTTAGCTAGTTTTCGCTTACTGTTTAGCTCTGTTGACGGAAACGGACAACGTACGACTCAACCATTTGTAAGTGACCTGAAATAAAACAACCAGAAAAATAAAAATTCCGAAAATAAAATCCACTGCTTTCTCATGTACCAATAAAAGGCTTACTATTTTATCCTCGTCGTTAACAAATTCATCGAGGTTTGCAAGGTAAAGTTCTTCGTCGTCCGCCATCTTGATTTCCCGCCAAATCTGAGTTTCGCGCGTTCCTTTGTATGAATTACCGCTGTCTGCGATTGCGCCAGCGTTCTACGAGGGTTGATCCACACATTTTAAGATGGTTTCAATTTTTCATAAAATTGCCGGTGTTTCTGGAGCTTTGGCCATAGCATTAGGAGCTTATGGATCGCATGGTAATTCCTCATTTCTTCCCTTAGTTATTGAAGTTAGCCACTTTTGTGGAACGCCTAGAGCAGGAATGGAAGCCCCTACGCCTCTGACATGCATGACAGTTTCACACTGACATGAAAATGGGGACTTCAATTTCATAATCTGAATTAATTGCGTTCGGACTTTTGTAACCTGGTATCAAACTTAGAGTTTTTGGGTCTATCATTTAGCTCGCTTACACTGCCCTGTCATAAATATACCTGAATTACCTCAGCTCTGTGACGATCGACATGGATCGAAATATTGGATGTGCAGATACAAGGGCCATTCCACTTATTAATATCCATCTACAGGCCCGAGTTGTTCGAAAGGTGGATAGCGTTATCGAGCCTTCGAACAACTGGGGAAAGGTGTTCATTTTTTCCTGACCCCTTCAGAATTTTATCTCTAGAGTTAGCCTTTTCCCCACTCAGAAAAGAGGCTACTTCAGAAATTTACTGTTATGTGCTACCTCATCAAAAAAAGTATATTAATTATTTTGCACTATTCCTGTTTATGACACAAATTTACTCCTGGTACTGTACCCCTACATAAATGAATATTTTAAATTATAAACCCTGACAACAATCTTGTCTTTCTCTAAAAAAATGTCTTTTTTTCATTAGGCAGAGGGAGGGGGGGGGGGGTGTTTTTTTTTTTATATTTACCTATACAGTTTCATCGGGTCTGTGTTGTTTTGTTTGTAACAAGTAGCCTAGCTACATGTATGGAATCCCCCAGAATAGTATGGTTAATGCAGCTCAGTAGATTTGTTCAAAAACAAACAGTGTTAAAAAAAAACTCCCTTACCACCCTTCACCCTTTAATCCCCAAAAGCGACTTATAGATTTTACCCTGTCTAACACCAGAAGATTTTACTCTGTCTAAAGCCAGACAATTTTACGCATCAAAGAGAGACCCCTTTGGAGGTGAAAGGGTTAAAAACTATCTCCCTTTAAAAACCCCTTAACCATTTACTCCCCAACCCTTACAAATGTAACCATTTACTCCCCAAATGTGACTTATAGATTTTACTCTGTCTAATGCCAGATGACGTCTTAGGCTTGTTTCTGATATCCTTGCTGTTGTGTACTTTCTTTGCTAGCTTCATCGCTTAATCAAGATGATGTCAAAAAATTTAAAGAGGTGAATAAATAAAACACTGTCTAACTGTAGGGCATTACCCACCACATGATTTCTTCACTAGTTAATGTACATGTACATATAGAAGAATTATGAGAAACTACAGGAGGATCACTAACACATAACACATACTCAATCATTGCATAGTATCACAATTAATTTATGCCTGTCCAGTACTCCGGTATGTGTTACTAATTTCCCAGGGACAAATTATCAAAGGTTTACTAAATCTAATTGCCCAAATCAAAGTGCCATTACAATATAACACATCCTGTGATCAGTACTTTAATTACTGAAGGCTAGCTGGTGTTAATTAAACTAGCCTACGTTTGCCATTGTTTGAATCCACATGTAATTATCGACAACCACACACAAACATAATGTACACATTTTACATGTATGTGTGGATTCTACTCGCCCACCTTACATGTACCTGTGTGTGGCTTCTGGGCCCTATTAACCTGCATGGTATAGTTGGCCTAGGCTGTCCTGTGAAGAAAATGACCAGTTTACTGACAATGCTTCTCTCTCCCACCCCACGCTCTGGAGTTAGACCCTGGGAGTTCTGCTTGCTATCTGCTGGCAGCCAGGGACTCTTAGCTGTCTAGCCCAGCCCTCCTTGACAGAAACCCCCCTTGAATTTTTAAAGCTCAGCAGCATCCCTTTTCTTCCTTTTTTTTCATTACAGTTTTGGCTTTTGAAATCTCTCTTGCTCTCACGGTTTCCAATGACTTTTGCTGAGGTTGGTATGGTGTTGCCCTAACACTATACAGTCTGCTTTAGTGGGTAAGGGGGGGGGGGGGGGGGGGGGGGGGTTGAGTAAGCAAGGAAATTTCTTCAGTCATAAAACTAGTAGTATTTTATTCAGAGATTTTATTTGTGGCATAGTTAGTAGAGGAGACTCCTCTACTATAGTTAGTGGTCAGCTGTTAGTTAAGGTTTCAGTAAAACATATGTGTACATGTATGTTTCATTTCAGTCCTTCATGACAGGGAATCTCTACCATCACATACATAATCTGGCATTGTTAGCAGTCCCCTTTGCCAAACGACCAAACCTGGTAAGCATGTAGATACACTGTATTCAAATACTGTGGTTACATTTAGTAGTTCTCATCAATATAGTTTTTTTGTTTTGTTTTTCTTTCCACATTTTATTTCCATTATTAAATACGAAGTACAGCACTATTATTAAGTGTCAATAACATAATTACAGTGATAACAATATAATTATTTGAACTATAGTATAACAGATCATAATTTACTATCAATAAATAATTTCCGTCTGGCCTGAAATTTCCTTTGCATGTTGTTTTTAAGGCTCTGTACTTTTCAGTTTTAAATTTCATATTGATCATTTCTTTAAACACAGTAATGTTTGGACTGAGACTTTGTTTGCGACTCATCCAGATATGCCATTTTGCAATAATTAAAAAAAAAAAATTAATAAGCCGCTTACTTCATTTAATTTGCCTATCATCAATATCTATCATCAATATAGTTAAGCAGCTTTACCCGAAGGGATAAGGAAGAGTGCATTGGGCTTAAATTGTTAGTCTTCTGGTCTGTGGGTCAGGTGGTCCACGTTCAAGCCCTGGACAGGATCACTGCACTGTGTTTTTGGGCAAGGAACTTTCCTCTCCCAGTGCCTTTCTCCCCTTGTTCTTTGGATGTGGAAGAGTGCATGAGACTTAAATGTTTAGTCTTCTGGACTGTGGGTCAGGTGGTCCAAGTTCAAGACCTGGACAGGATCACTGCACTGTGTTCTTGGGCAAAGAACTTTCCTTTCGCAGTGCCTTTGTCCCCTCAGGTTTATTAATGGTACTGAATTCCAGTGGAGACTTCACCTGTAAATTAGTGTAAAGTTCATATTTTGTAGTGCATTATAACTTGGCAGTTAGCCGGGCGCCCTTGTCTCCTTCCACATTTACTTATCATGAATGCTGATGATCACTCCCATTGTGCAGATTACACTTAATACATTGATCTAGTCCACTCATTTGAATACCAGTACCCTGGGACTAATTTTTAAATAGCCAGACATCTGATTTATTATGGATGCGCTTCCAATCCTTTTCTGACAGGATGTCATTATACTGTAATCTCAGTAATACTAGAAGGAATCTGATCTTGATATTCTTCATACAGTTACATTTTATAATCAAGTGCATTTCTTCGAGAAAGAATGCTTGTGTGTTTTTCTCAAGTTATTTAATTATGCATGGAAATACAAGTGGAAGTTTGAGAGAATCGGAAGTGCAGTGGGGAACTTGAACCATAGATAAGTGTTTTCACAACTTTTTCAAGTTCTCCTAAACTTTCTAGAGTGTATTGACTCCATACAGACACAGTTTATGTTCTTTGCTTACATTGCTATAATGAACCATTTTGACATCTCATGCTATATAGTTCTGTATTTCTATTGAATTATAGGAAATTAACTTGAAATATGACATGCAAATGTTTAATATTATTATGGCTAAAGTATAATGATTTGAATTCTTCTTGTACAGGTTGGCAGTTTGATTTGTGGTGGAATTCTTCTGTTTTCAGGCAGGTAGGCTTAATACTGTATGCCGTTTCAATAGAGTTATACACACATCTATAATTTTGTGTCAATCATACATGTTCATGTTGGCACCCAATGGCTATCTGCATGCGTTACAATATTTGAGTCTGTTTTTCTGTAATCCACTTCCAAGTATCCTTTTGGCTCTGCTTCAGAACATGAGTTGTGAAATTTAACAAAAGAAAGAAAGGATTATTAAATTAGTACATGGAAATCAAAATTGTATTGGAATTTACCAGTAGTTTCAATGACATAAAGGTTAAATGCATTGTCCAGAAATGCATTTCAGAAAATGTAAAATTAATTACATAATGATTGCAACTCTCTCATTTCAGCTGTTATTTAGTTGGATTGAGACAAGACAAATCATATGGAAAATTGGCACCAGTGGGTGGATATCTTTTCATGGCTGGTTGGCTAGCATTTGCTTTTTAACTGTGGACATATCATGGTCAAATTGGAAGTGATTGTACAGTATGGTGTAGTTATATCACTTCCACTTACATGTAACAAATTCTCAAAAGTGATTAATACCAATTGAAAGTAACATGCAACATGACAACACTGTGCTTGGCAAGACAAGCAGGATGATGAGAGAAAAAAAGAAAATGTAAAAGGCCATTAAGCATTGAAGTGGCAGATATTCTTTAATAAACCAAAAATTCTAATAGCTTATGCTGTACTCTGGACCAAAGCTTATGGTGACAACTTCCTTGCAAAGAAATACACCCTGGAAATTTATTTTTTTATCATTTTAAAGAACTAATAAAACTGAAATAGAGTCATAAGAAGTAAATTTAACTTAACACTATGTTTTGCCTCTAAAGTAAATTATTTCCACAGACCTGAACTTTTGTTGCTTAGCATTCTTTTAATATGTTTCCGATTTCTTTTTGTTGTTGTTTTTATTGTTTCCCTTAACCTTCTTTTTATAAATTTTATTTTAAATCAATGGTGTACATGTATTTGTATGTGTGCAACTTTGCTTGCTAACAGAAAGTTTCTCTCAGTCACTACTTTCCAAAATATATATAACCTGGCAGAAAAGATATATACCCCAAAATATACTAACCTCGAATAAACATGAAAGATTCTTGTCAGAATTTTTAAAAAGCAAAAACCTAGTAGTCTTGTATATAAAAAAACTTGTATCAGGAAAAAGTGAACCACGCACCCAACCAAAGTCAACAAAAGTGGCAGGAAGACGCCACTCTCACAACAAAACACGAAATTAACTGGAAAGAGGTTTATCAAATCGCTTTTCAATGTACAAAGAGCACAAAACTTATAACTTTCAATTTTAAATTTCTTCATAGAAGAATATCAACAAACAACTTCTTGAAAAAAATTGGCCTCGTTGATTGTGATAAATGCACTTTCTGCGAAAGAGAAACAGAGAAACTTGCACATTTATTTTGGGCTTGCCCAAAAACTCAATTTTTTCGGACCAACTTTAAAGTATGGCTACCGTCTTGCCAAGTCATTGCCACAGAGACATCCTTAGAGCCTGATACAGCACTGTGCCTAAGGCCGGATAGCTCCAAACATAAACTTCAAATTAACTTCTGCTGCTTAAATGCTAAATATTACATTTGGCTTTGTAGACAGAAAAAATGTTCTCCAAAACTAAATGATTTCTTATAATTGTAGTTAAAACACATTTATGAAATGTAAGAAAGTACAACTACAATCTTTTTAAAAAAGTGGGAGCGTCTGTTGCCGCTATAGTAATCGGCCCTTGACAGCTTGACCCTAGTCCCCTGAAAATGAAAATTGAAAATAAACACGAAAGGAAAAGAAACAAGGCGCATATACACCATGCATAATTATTCCAAATTAAAATTACTGACAGGTGTAAACTGGTATAATGTTGCTGTGCTAGAATTATAAGCAGCGTAAGTAACCTAATTATGTTGTATTATAAGAAGCGGGAGTAACCTATTTAATTATGTTGTATTGTAAGTAGTGTAAGTATTTGGTATTGTTAGTAGTGTGAGTATGTATATGTATGGTGTAAGTGTTTAATTAGCATCATACGTGACGTAAGTCAATAAAAAAAAATTTTGCTTGCTAACGTTTTGTTCGCTCTTCAATTTATGCATGCGATGACTACTTTCTACGCAACTGTCTACCTTTGTCAGTAATATGCATCTCACATATTTTGCAGTGGAATGAGAAACAAAGCCTGTGTGGATTCTGGTGGCACACCTTTTTTCCCTTTTACTCCAATTTTTCCCTGGGGGGGATCCCTTTTGAAAAGCTCGTAGTCTCACCTAGGGGTTTAAATTAAGGATTCGGGTCTCACTTGGGATATTCATGACATTTTTAGCTGTCAAAGTATCTTTTAAGGTGCGCCTGAAGAAATAGAAGTAAAAAATGCCTTTACATGTATTTTTGTTGTTGGTCTCTTGAGTCTGTTCTACTAGCAGAGGCCCCTTTCTTGAACAGTGGCTCATAATCAGTTATTAGTGGTATTTTTTTAGGGGTCTGTTCTTAAAGTTCAGGCTACCAGCTTGGTCTCCATATTGTTTTCTGGCCGAGGCTAAGCATTCTTATTTTTCTGCAGATTTTAGGCTGAGAATATTCTGAATATTCTTAGATTGTAGCATCTCACATTTCAGTTTTTGAATGTGTTTGCTTTCTGGATGGTGTTGAGTAATATTGGAGCCAGGCTGCAGGCTTTTAAATGCTCTTTAAACTTCCTAAACTTCCTATTCATGTTTACCCCCACCTTAATGACCTATTAATAGATAAAGGGTGAAAGTTTCTAAAGAAACTGTGGTGCTGTGTCGGTGGGAGTAACAAGGTAATTTGGTTATATCAACTAAGTTGAAAATGTAAGTTGGCCACCGTTCATAGATAGTCCAGTTCTGGCTCTCTCTCTCTCCCTGACAGAGAAAGAAGTTGATTGAGATAAGAATGTTGTCATGCTATGTACTTTTGTGTTTTGTCGAAATTTATCTTACGGAGCTTTAATATGTCTAGAGAACAAACGCAACTGGGCACTTTCAAGCACAGCTATATTCCTCAAATTCGGTTAATGCAATCAGTATGCTTAGTGTCTTTTCTTTGCTATTCATTTATGGTTCAAAGTTCAATTTTTTTTAAAGAAAATTACCCATACGAACACTATTAGTTCTGACTCTGCCGCTATGCCAATAACAAAACCCCCTAAAAAATTCCCTAAAAGGAAATGCTAGTCGAGTAGTTTATCAAACAAAAAAGCCTGCTGACATCATAACCGCTTGTAGTTTGATCTCTTTGCCAAATAGAACAAATAACCTCAGCACCACTCGTGCTGGGGTCCATATTGTTGTAGGCTGAATTTTAATATATCAAAATGGGTCCAATATAACTTCCTTTTCTTCTAAGAAGAAAGGCAGCAGGGTGTAGCAGGGTACGGGGTTCCTTGTACTTCCGGTATATTGTCATCGGCTCGTTAGCACCACTACAGAGTTCGATTTCACCGATCAGATATTCCTGTCTGTGGCTGCCCTATTTGTTCTCCCATTACATCGACGCCTCAGGTTCGCTCTCCGAATTCTTCACTTTCGCGCTTTTTGTCATCGAATTTTTCCCTCCTCGCCGAGGCTAGCTCAAGACAGATTTTTGTGCTCTCAATTTCCAAAAATAGACATTACATTCCGTGCTATTTAAAATAGTGTCCCAGATTCCTTATTGGTGCAGTTCAAAGACAACAGCAAACCATCAAAGGAGAAAGACGAAAGACAGATGTTTTTACGTTCCGTGCCATGTAAATGAGCCCCAGATTCCAATTCGTGCCGTACAATAACAAACCATCGCAGGAGGACGACGGCGTCTGCGATTTCTAACTGTAGGTAACCTTTCACTGTGACTGTGTATCGAATTTTGAAAAGCGGCAGGCGGGAACTGGAATAATGCGATGGAGTTCAACTGTCAAGGGTCGGATATTTCACGCCAAGAGGCAAGTAACTTTTATTCGTTATGATAGGTACAGTCGTTCGCTCCTGGTAACGTGTGGCTTTCCTTGGAATTTAGCTGTGAAGTACTTTAATTGTTTTGTAATGTTTGAATATTTAGAAATACAATGCGCAAGTTGAATCGAAATCTTTTTAGGTCTTTTAGCGTGGATGTCTCGATAACTATAAGCTGATGTAGCTAAACAGAATCGCGCTGATCCTATCTAATTCCTATTGAGCCAACAGTGTGAAAAAAAAAAACATGTCGCTATGAGAGCACTCAAGAAGCTTCGAACTCTTCACGCTTCTGACTCGTGCGAACTAATTAAACTTCCCGCGTGCATCCATAACTCGATCGATATGATCACGCTAAGCATGAATCCGACGGGTAGTCCCGTGGCGTGAGATTCAATCCAGGTCCAAGCTTATATCCGATCATAGTACACATGACGCCCGAAGATTTTCTGAAGTACGAAAACAGGAAAAAAAAAATAATCGAATGAAATATTCTAATTACAGTTGTGTTAAATGCAATTCTGTTCAACAGGGTGAGTTATATAGTGAGAAACTGTTTTACTCTGGAGAGGAAGGAGATGTAAACAGATGTTTGGAATTAATAAGAAATGGAGCAGATGTCAATTGGAGAGCAGGCAACGATTTAGTAAGCAATTTTATATTTACACTTTTGAATATCTCTGCGTCTTTGTCTTTAGAATCACTAATTATTACTTTTAATAAAAGACAAAATTACAAAGTGACTTTAATATATAAATTTTATTTTCTATTTTTTTTTTGTACAATAACATTTAAATCTTTGCATGTCCCAGTGAAAAAGTCCTCTTTTTATGTCGAGAATTGGCTACTCAGTTGATCAGCATTTAAATTTTCTTGACTACAAAGCATTGTTTTATTATACACATGTAAGTTATGAGTAGACATGGACCACTGAAAACTCCTTTGACCAATTTGAAAAAGCAAGAACAGTGAGGAACAAATGAAAATGCATAAGTGAGTGATTGGAAGTGAAAGTTGGCCTCATAGAGGAAGCTATTCATATATATAGGAGAAGGGCATGGGATTTTTGGTTTGTAATTAGTGGATTTGCTCAATCTTTTGTCCTGATGTGTTGTGCGGTTTGCAGCTTTCCTCCATTATTTAGTCTTTGGTTTTTGGTTTTTGTTGACAATAAATGCGGTTTTTGCAAATTGTTTATGTCAAAGTATTTTTTCTCCAAGAACAACTTTCCTACGATTTTTTTTCTGAGGAAAAAGTGAATCAATTGGTGAAAAAAAAATCACTTTGACTTATCGCTTTTGAAAGGTGATTTGGGTGCTTGCATTTAGTGGTACCTAATGAAAAATTCAGCACTTCATTTTTATTCCAAAAGTTTTGTTGTAATTTGATGGTCAGCGCTATAAGCTTTTAGTTCATACAAGGGTTTGGGTCACTGGACGTGCTACATCACTTGAACACGAGACACCCCTGAAGGTATACAGTACAACCTTAATGATTTCCTAACTTTCTATCTATATTTTTTTAGTGGTTCAGGACTCCACTGATGCAAGCAGCAAAAAGTGGGATGACTGAAGTATGCAAGCTGTATATAGAACATGGTGCTAGGGTTGATGTTTGCACAGTGGTAAGTGGTTGTTTGTACTTCTGGGGGAGGGGTGAGTGGGTAGCCATGGGATACGCCAGGCGAAGATCATGTTACATGTAACCAAACTCAGTCGTTATGTAGTAGATGCCAGCTGTAAATATGCCATGTTACGCTGAACATTGACATATTAACCCTTCAAGGCCTAAGGGGTCTCCCTTTGACGAGTAAAATCATCTGGCATTAGGCAGAGTAAAATCTATAAGACACTCTTAGAGCTAAAAGGGTTACTTAAAGGAGATAGTTTTTTTTAACCCTTTAAGGCCTAAGGGGTCTCCCTTTCATGAGTGAAATCGTCTGGCGTTAGACAGAGTAAAATCTATAAGGCTCTCTTGGAATTAAAAAAAAAATTCTTGCATTGTGAGCTTGGGCATGAACTGGATCATTCAGTTTGAGCTTTCACTGACTTAGCCATCATGATCATGGTATATCAGCAATCATACCATGCTCTAAAAATACGGTAAGCAATTTTATGTGATTTTCAGGGCATCTTTACTTTTGCTTTATTTTAGTTTTCTATATTGTGTGGGCACTTTTGATAAAACAACTGCCCCTGCACTCGCACTTGTGGGACAAGAGATGATAATTCCTAACTTGGTGCTGTGTGCCTTGTGGTCTGTCTATAATCCCATATCCAATGTGATGTGCACTCATGGAATGAGTATTAATTATCTGCGGGCTTCATAACAAAAGCCAGACTTTCTTGGAAATCCACTTAATTTACAGCTTTTATGATTCTGCTTTAATATATACTGTAGTGAACTTGTAACTTCTGACTGACTGATTCTTTGATTAACTGATTAATTGATAGATAATTTTATTTGGTTTTAACAACTAGGTTGATAATGTGAATTAATTGGCCACCGTATAAAGAGATTCAAAAGCTGACATTTTGATTGTTAGCCCTAGCTTTGTCTGAGCAAATCAGGGAATTGTGGCTTAGACATAAATATGGAGGTATATTATGTAAAATACACCACGTCACATTCATCTGGAATGAAAATTAAACTTCCTATCACTGATTTTTTAATTTACCTTGCCATGAGATTGTGTAGAAGGAGACCTGTTGTAAAAAAACTCTTGTTCAGCTAATTTAAATTCTGTTGTACATGTATGACTCATGATATTTATATTGTAAAGACAAGAACGAATAAGCATAAACAGATCATGTACTACATGTACTTTATGTCAATGATGGTTGTGGCTCTCGGAATAACTGTTATTCAAAAAAGTGTAATAAACAACAAGTAAAGTATTGTGTTTCAAGGGCAAAGATATGTACTTTAGGTGGTGTCGACAAAATCGGGATCGGACCGGATCGAACTGGATCAAGCCAGACTGGATCACGGATCAGATCACGCATCAGATCACATAAAAAAAAGTTTTAAAGAAAACAAAATCCAAAAAATCAAATCGTTTATGAGTTAGTAATAAATAAAAAATAAATGTGGAAAACAAAAATATGTTAAATGAAAATAAGAAATGTTGTGTTACAAGCCAAATCCCTCTTAAATAGGAAGGAAGTTAAGACAACCTTGAGAATGTTAGAGAGCTAAACAAAAATGCACA
>OMLO01002468.1_pt1 | contig 14944 bp, 8 predicted proteins | sample 1674811 | NCBI WGS metagenome assembly OMLO01 (sample SAMN06265003, study PRJEB25207) | coral metagenome | isolation source: Coral host | place: Mexico:La Bocana,Puerto Morelos, Mexico | collected 2008-11-13 | reverse complement strand
AGCAGACTGACATACCTAACAGAACTAGTCACAAAGAAATCTGAAATGCACATAAATTTACTACAACTAACCATGTGCTAAACACGCTCCATTAGCCACTGAAATGTCATCAATAGCAATGTCGCTCCTGGCACCAGTTCCTCTGATTCCCTCAAAGACAACCTTCAATATAAAATAACAGATCATTTTTGCTGTTTGGACTTTGGAATTCAAGTTACCGGTACTTAAAATAGCTACAATGTACATGTACCTCACAGTTTGCATATCATAAAAAGTGTAGTCTACATTTTCAAAGTTCCTCATTCCTTCTCCATCTTTAATCATCCTTACGTTCCTTTATGGCCTGTTTTTACCACATTTGGTGTTTTTCTGTCTTACTATTATTTTTAGGTTTCCATCAATTAAAAGTTTTTTTTGTACACGCCCAAATAAATTCTAATATTTTCGGGGACCACGTCTGACTTGAAAGGTTGGTGTTTCTTTCCATCTTCTCTTTTACTCTTAAGATAAATACTATCTTTAAAGCATTGTAAATGTTAATCTGCTTTGTCTTAAACGAACAAAAATTTTCATTATTTCAACATGTTGTGTTACATTGCAAATTTTAAAGGGGCTGAATTGCAATTTTCTCAGATTTAGATTGGCATTCATGCAAAATTCCTTAAAACCTTAACTCTTAAAATTCATTGTCAAACTGACTTTGGCTATTTGAAGCTTGATGAGTTACATTGTACTAACCTAGGCCTTCAAACTGGCAAAGTATCGGTATGAGCAAAATCAATTTTTGGACCTTGGTCATGATTTCTTTGAGCAGGGTTATTTAAACTACACCAAAACTGTGACTCAATATTTTCAACTTGATGGACTTACACTGAATTGAGTTGTGCTATTAAGGGTGACCTGTCCTTTCAGCCAAGTCCTTTGACGACCTTGATCACCTGAAATACTCCAGATAGCACTTCCAATATTATTTCTTGTTTTTTGATAGACATTGAGTGTCCCAAGAGATGAGCCATACATCATATACCAGAAGGTAAGGCACTTGCCAGTGGAGGGCGTCTTAGGGTAAGATTTCATTATTCTGGCATTGTCACCTGTATTTTGCCCAGTTGCTTCAAATAACATGTAATATCCTACAAGGAAACAAAGAAATCAGCCCTAATTAACAAACTGATTTTTTAGAAAGGAAAAAAAATGCAAAAATGATACTTATTATATAGGACTTTCATAACATATTAACTACATCCAAATCTTTTTTTTTTAAGTTGAAAGCTCTGAAATCCTGCTGGTGTTTATTTAATGAATGTAATATTTGTCTCTTACCCAGACTAGATCCTAGAGTGTGATCAACCATTGGGCCAGTTCCAGGGGTTGGTGTTTTACCCTTGTTGCGACTCCAGTCAAATTTGTCTGTCTTGTCCTGACTGAAACCACAGATATCTTTCTCAAAGTCACACACACCTAAAAAGAAATACATACGCATACTATAAATCTAGTATAATCTCTTTTTGGATTCTAGAGCAGAGGGAAAAATCAGAAGGTGTGGTGCAGTAAGAGTGCACTTGCATAACAACTGCTACCAAACCGTTCAAGACTGCTTTTAACAATCACTACTTCAAAACTACTCAAGAACTCATAGAACCAGCAGTATGCTAGTTGTGCACAACACTCCACATGAGACATCAATCATGATTTGACCTTGTTAAGATTGCGGCAGTTAACTTTGTTCAATTGCCATTTAAAAATAAAATGAAACTTTTTAGACAAAAAAAGTATTTTAACCATGACATACCCATACCACATAGTTTTGCAAAAGGTTTACCAGATCTCACCAGTCTGGGAAAGGCGAATAATCTATCAATTAGGGAATGATTCTATGGAGAACTTCAGCCAGATTAGGAAACCAGCTTCTAAAACAAGTGCACTCAAATCAAAGTGGGTGATTGCATGGAGAAGTATCACTTCAGGCTGAAATTCAAGTGCACTTTGAAATGCTGAGCTAGCAATTTCAGCTCCATCATTTGCAAAAATGGGCTAAAGAAAACAAAATGGCTATTAACTTGTAAATTTGAGTTAATAACTTTGCATGTCACTAGTATGATATTGTATTCATCTGATAATTGCAGCTCATGTGAGGGGCTGCCTTCAAGTAATTCTAAACCAGTTGTCTTGAAACACTCCAACTTGGTTAAACAAGAGTGTGATTGTGTTACAGTCTCTAAGTACCGCTGTTGTTTGTGTTAGTAATGGTAGCTGGTGGCTGCATGTAACCAATACAAAGGTAAGCCATATCAGTCTTTGCTCGCTAGTTGTGTGTTTCTTCTACAAACTGCACTAACAATGTGTTGTTATTGGCTTAACTGATACAAAGTTACGCCTTTACCAGGACTTTATAGTTACAGAGTTCCGTGTTTGCATGTTCTCAGCTTATACCCCAGCAACACAGTTGTCATAGCCATCTATTGTGTGCTTTTCTTTCTTCTTAATATTGTTATATTCATACGTGTAACAGTGTTTAACGGTCGCCAAAATCCCTAGATTCAAAACTACAGAGCTTTGGTTCTTGCCAGGTGACGGTTTGAATGTCCACCTGCTGGCCTACAGCGGGCACAATACTGACACCCAGAAACCCTTGGAAGATAAAATCTAATTACATATATCATAACAATACGCGATAATAACTTCATAGACTTCCTAGCTTAATAGCATGCTTTTTTTTTCTTTTCTTTCTATTTATGTGTGAATCTGTTCTCTTGCCAGCCTGTAATTTATTTTTCATTTAATGCTTATGTCAGCTGGCTCCCTGGCTCCACTAGCCACTATCACTTCATTTAATTTTCCTCTTTGTGATAATTTTTCATATAAGTGCAAGAGTACATTAAAGGTTGTTGTTGTTGTGTTCTTATAGCAGGCTGGGTGGGACCCTGACCCCAACTTAGCCTTAGTCACTAGGCTGGGTGTGGCATGCACCACTCTCAGTGGCTTGTTCTCATTGTATTTTCACTGCTATCCACCAGGTGTGCCACACTTGTTGGCTCATCTATTACTTGCAGGGTGTGTTGCTGTCACCCTTCACTTCCATTTGCGAGGTGTGTAGCTACTGCCCTATTTTTAGCCCAGGGAGTACCCAAACAACCTTAATCCCATTTACTTCCAAATACTGTAATTGTGGTTTTATAGTGTATTAAGCCCATGTGACTGAAAGGAGAACTCAAGTTTGTGCAATAACTCTGTTTTCAGTAAAGCAAGATAGAAAATTCCACTTCTCTTAACAGGCTGAAAATTCAGCTTGAGCTGAACTCTTCACATGCAGGACCTGTCAAAAAAGCACCAGCACCAGTTTCAGCAGAAGCCCATAGCACGCCAGTTGGATGGGCCCTGGATGTTAAAGATGAACTTGCATGTAGTTGATACAATTCACCCACAAAGTAGCAAGTTTGTTACAGGTGTCAAGATCAAGGCTAGAGTTGAATCACACCTTAATGACAACCCTGACATATAATTATATCTATTTTCATTACACCTAGCATTTTTTTTACATTCTTACCAGATGACGCACAGGATCCATCTGTCAGCTCTATATCATCCACAGAAATGTCTCCTTTAAAGCTGGCTCCTCTGACTCCCTCAAACACCAGCTAAACCAAACAAGGAAAGGAAAATAGTAAGATAAAGCCACAAACATTTCATAAAATATCCTTGATAAGACCTGATGTCAGGGTTAACCAAAGGGTCTACCACAATGTACAATAACATGTTTTAAACTACTTACTAAGCTCACTTGCTCAAGCATACTGAAAAATAATTCTTGGCCCAGTCAAGTCAGGAACACATGTTCCCTTACAGTTTGTTTGCAAATACAATTCCATACGGCCCAATTTCATTGACCCTTATTGATAGACACCGTGTTTAAACCGAAAATAGTTGGAAAAGTGGGCATTCTAATGAGAAACGGCAACCGTATGAACCCAAACTGCTTGGGGTTCAAACTGTTGATCCCAATAGAACACAACGTTACATTAATCGTGCAAACACAAAGAATTCTTATACAGGAATGCAGAAAAGCCCCTCTATATCCCTGTGTGGTCACATGGACATAATGCAAAAGGAGGGACCTATAATTATGGTTATTATCAGATATATATAATATATATCACCTTCTTTTATGTGATGGTGTTTTTAACAACAATAACAACAACCATTTATTTGTACTCGCACAACTTATAAAATAATATATTTAATAATATATTTACAATTGGGTTACTATAAATCTGCCTGATGAGTGCGTAAGCACGAAACTCAGAGTCGCAGTGAATCATGTGTGTTTTCATTTAGTAACCCAATTCTATACACTGCTCTACGCAAATGTGTATTGAGCACTATTCAGCAGTGTTTACTACAACTTCTCATGATTAATAATATATTTATTAATATTTAATAATTTAAGTTACTGGTATTTTTTCAGACAACTTTAAAATAAATGAAAGTGGAAAAAAGTTCAATTGAGGCCTTGCACTACTGTACATGTAATGATGCTGTAGATCAGGGAAAGCTTGGATTTTTTAAAAGATTTTAATTAATATCATTTTACAGTAGTGTAACTTTTAAACGTTTTGAACTTTTGCCACTGTCATTTAAAATGCTACTGAAGGACAACATCCAACGATTGTTTTCAAAATGATATTCACATTTCTCTGAAGAGTAGGCCAGCCCCCTTGGTCCAAATGACAGCAATTTTCAAGGGTCACCAGTTCTTATAGAGAACACCAAACAAGATTCTACTCAATGGGTGCAAGTTATTTATAAAAGGAGATCTGTATAAGTTTGTATACTTACCGAAAATGATTGGTTCATTTGAATATCTACTTTTGTTACTTTCCACACATTGCCTTGTGTTCCATTCTTGGACCAGATCGCAGGTCCTAGAGTAGTTGTTTTTGTATACACATTCAATGCAGACACATGAGGACCATACATATGATACCAAAACGTCAGACACTTTGTGCTTTTCTGTGATACAGAGATTATGGGACTAGTAAGACGTGCAAAATCTCCATTTTTGCGTCTACTTGCCTCAATGTACACATATCGACCTAGGAGAAACAAAATTGGAGCTGAAAAGTATGGAAAGTACAGGGGCTAGTTCCATTCAAAAACAATAATCATTTGATGCATTTTTTTCCCTTATTTTTCATTGGCGAGGAGCCTTCATGTACAGTACATGACCTACAAACAGCTGCTTAGCACATATAATGGTCTGTTGCATAATGCTGCTTAATTGTATTGTGCTTTTGGATGCCACAAGGTTTGCAAAAACAAAAAAAAAACTTGTACCAGGCTTTTCAAAAGTGTGTCCCCTTAATCAGTTATGGCAAATTTGGTATGTTTGAGACCCTAGCATTTTTTTTAACCACAATTTGTTTTAAATTTTGCACTTGTGTCTTCATCTGTTAATAAAATGTCAATCCATAGGCTCATTTACAAACAGCACATGTAGCATTGACTGCATTCTTACTGCCTGGACTGTAATTACGTTTGAAACAGGTTCAGCCTGATTTGTAGAGTAGAATTGTAAACCTGCCAACTCTCACGCATTATGCATGAGTCTCACGCCTGGCGATCCAAAATCCTAATCTCACGCATTCACTCCAATTTCTCACGCCTGACTGACAAATGCGAGTTTCTTGCTCGTAGACCAATTCAATGTAAATTCATTAGTCAATTTGTCAAAACAGCTGGCATGATCGGAAGTGGTCGGGTCATCTTCGGCAATACTCGGAAATCTTCGGAAACCTTCAGTTATCTTCGGGAATCTTCGGACACCTTCAGAAGTCGTCGGACATCTTCGGAAATTGGGGTAAAGTTGGCAGGTATAGAATTGTACTTACTCACAACGTCATAGTGAGCTCAAGATTTCTATGACTGGGCGATAGCTGAGAAAGCCAAACACCAAAACAACTATGACCTCACAGAATTCAAGAGCAAATACTCTAATTGTATTGCCAGACTTCTCACTAAATGTCCATTAAAAAAAAATATATGAAAAATGAAAAACCAAAAGATTGCTTTTCTGTGTCGTCTTTTAACCTCTACACCCAGCTGTTGTTTTAGTGTACGTAACTAAAATCCACAAGCAAATGGATACATGAAATATCATATATTTGAACAGCAAAGAGAGATATGAAGTCCTGACTGATCATCACAGTTATACACACAACTTAAGGTTACTGATAACCTTTACGGGGTGGAATTTTGCAAAATTGCAAAAACCTACGATTAGATAGCCCACTCTTGTCTTTCTTTTTGAAAAAAAATTATTTTAGTACAAATTTTTGGAGCAGAGTTATTGCAAATTTTGTGTTTTGCGTGACTAAAAAGTTAATTCCCAAAGGTTTTATGACATGTCAACACTTAAGACCTCCAGTGAGTTTCACGCGGGAATATTCGGGAATGCTAAAATTTCATAATGTGTTCACAAAGAGTTTCTGTTTCATTTGTGGTCCATGCGAGGAGAAATGTGAAGCAAATTTGTTGAGAAACGACCATGAAATGACAGGAAAGTGGAAACGTGAGAGTTCACCCTGGGTTAAAGGTAAGAAAAAGCTTGGGCCTAAGAAAGCAAACAAAAATTTGAATGGATGCAGATCAAGCGGCGAATAACTTTTCCTGCGAATTCGAGACTGTTTTGTAACAAGTGACATCTGGGGGCTGTATGTTAAATTTTTATTTTTATTATTATTTTTCTACGAATAAACTCTCTTCAAATGAATTAATAAGGAATGTAGATTTGTCAGATTTTTACGAAATTTGGCCAAAATGATCGTGAGATATTGGTGCACAATCACCTCTTTGCATGACGTAAAATGAAAAATTTCCTATTGGCCGACATTAGAGCCTATTTTCTCAGAAAACAAAAGAAAGATCCAAAATGCCCGACACACTTTGATACCCTATCAAGTTCTGATCAATACAGTACAGTTTGTTTTGATGTAAGAGATAATGCAGATGTGGGTAATTCAGCAAAGCGAACATCAATAGTTTCAAGTTTGAAGGCTCGTGCGCGCTAACCAAAGCGATAAATTTCCAATATTTTTAAATATTTGGATTCTATTTCATAACATTTCATTTCATTTTTTTATAGTTATCCATTGTTCCACCGTAAATGACGCGCATACGAAACGTTTTGCGAACGGCACCTGAAAAGGTTATCAGTAACCTTAAGCAGTTGTGAAATTAAAGCCTGAAAAAAATATTCACTATTAACTCCGTCTTCAAATAAGTGTTGTCATTATTCACCAGAATCAGTCATCTAGTTTTTCTTGTAAGGGAACCTAAGCTTACAAGCCCCGTGGTTTTTTATTAGGTTCCCTCGCCATTTTATTTGTTATTCTTTAATTTTCTTATATTATATTGTAGCTTTGTATATTAATTATTATCTTGTGTATTGATTTGTATTACCTATTTTTTTTTCATAATCTTATTGTTTGTGTGGCAAAATAAATAAAACTAAAATTCAGGCCTGAACAAGAGGTTCAATTCTTTAAATTTAGTTTTCAGGGATATCCTATTGCCTGTGTGAGATGTTATACCACATGATCTGTTTCAGCCAATGGTGACAATTAAAATTAACTAGCAAGTTATAATGGCTTGGCAATAGGGTAAGAAAGCACAGCCTAAATGATTGAAACATACCAATTTGCATTCAGTGCTAATTATAAGTAGTAATCTTCTTCTTCAAGTTGATAATCACCTGTAAATATGAACACAGCGGTCCCATTGGTATTAGAGGCACCTAATCCATCTGAGTCACATGTAGTATTTCCATATGTATTGTATCGCCGATCAGCTTGAACGTCAGCAGCACATTTATACCCAAGGCTAGTACGTGTTATACCAATGCCTTGGAAGTTTCGGTTGTTGATTTTGTTTGCTCTATTTATACACTGCTGTATGGCATCTGATCCTTTGATTGTTGGTGTAGGGCTGTTCAGTGCATAGTTTAAAATAGGGCGTCTTGGATATGTCAGATAACAGCCAAGGGAATATACACCTAAAACAGCAAATAGCAACATTTTAAGGTTGGAATTTTTAAATGTTTAACCCATCAGTACCATCTCAAACTCTGAGTCAATTCTCTTCATGTCATATGGCTTATCAGACCATCAGGCCAGACCATTGTCTTCTTCTTTGCCTCTCTTTTACACATAGGCCACCAGATTTTGGAAAAGGATTTAAGTGACTATAAACCTCAAAATGTTCTGTTGTTTACAATTAAATCCTTTTTATAATTCTGAGAAAAATGACAAAAAAATTTTATGAATTTAAGGTTTTATGAAGTAAGGTTTTTCTGCCTGTGACCGGGTAAAACGGAGACTGGGACTAGTGACATAATTCCCAGACATCAGGGCAATCAACAAAGGAGATGAGTAGTTTTCTCTGTGTGCCAGTGAAAACCATTTTTATTTGGCTAACATTTGTTATTAGTGTACATGTTAAGAAATGGCTTTGAATGACGTCAGTCTATCCTCCGGTTCAGATTCTGAAGTCTCAAAAATGGAAGATTACAAGACAGTTGGTTTGCCAAACTTGAAAATGGAAGGAAGGCACACTTGAGGTATATGCCAACGATCCACTTGCAGATATAAGTCAGGTTGCAGTTGTTGTATTTGCAAGAGCATACGGTAGGCTTGGCAAGTGATAATGAACAAAAGATGAAAGAAACATTCACAATATACAAAAGATGATGAGAAATATCTCACATTCTGTTTGCTTTGCTTTCTTTCAGGTTTATCTACAGCATTGTTGCTCAAAACACAACAAGTGTACCTGGTTGAAAAAACACAAATGCAGATTCCATCTCTCTTTAGCCTCCAAACCACATCATCTGCAAATTGGTTGGTGTACTGGTAGTCTTCCTCTGTGAAGTTCTTAGAGCACACTGCTGTATGCTTGCTGGGTTCCCAATAAGCACATTTAGATTTAACAAAATCAACCCACTTCCTTCTTCTCTTTTGCTTTATGGACCTACTTTTACCGTAAAATGGTATGGGATGAAGGAGTCTCCCTTTCGTTTTGCTTTGAACATTACTACAGCCAAAAACAACACATATCTCAGGATTGGTTTCAGCTTTGATTGAAGTCACAAAACGTGAATCTCACAGTCCGGGTTTTACATCACAAATTACACTTGACCAATTCCCTTTCAGCAAGTTCCACGGCTCAGTTATGGGTTTTTGAATCTCAATTTTTGGCCACTTTGAAAATACAAACAAAATACAAACAAAAATTTTTGTGCCATTTTGCTCAGAATTATAAAAAGATTTATAATTTTATTTCAAGAAAATTTGGGGGGTTTATAGGCAATTTAATAGAAAATGAGAACTCAGACCCCAAAAATAAACCTGACTTCTTTACAAAGCTAATGCTTTAAAAAACAAGTTGATATTAATTAGACCACTAGCTACCTTTGTCCCCACAAAAAAAAAATCTTTTAACCTGACTTTTCCCACTTTTTCAGCTTAGAAACCCTATGCACCAGTTATTCCTCCTTAGACTTCATGGTTTATACTAGGTTTATACTAATTGTTTTTCATTTTTTCAAAAAACGTAGGAAAATGGTACAGGAGTGATCCAACAAAAGACAAACAGGAATCATTGGACATCCAAGATTCAATATCCACTCTGCCAACATCCTTTATCACAGTTGTTCAATGTTTTTACTAAACACATTGACTTGTTGCGTGATATGGATGCACCCTTCATTCAAGCAATTTTGCACAAACATACGTAAATTGTATTATTTATGGAATCTTACTGTTTGGAACACAGTTTCCCCATTTGCCATCTGCGGGAAAATTCTTTGTTGTTGCACACCAAAGGAGAGTTTTACCAACATCTGTACATTTAGTATAACTTTTCGCACCATAAGTAAATGGGAATACACATGCTGCACCAAAGGAATTACCACCGATGGTTAAAACTGAAAAAGACAAATTAAATAAAGACAGTCAATAATTTCACGTCTAATAACACCTTGTCTTGATTCATCAAGACATTTTGTCCTCTTGCAGTAACAGCTTAAAAGGTTAATTACATAATCACTGAAAAAGATAAATCAAAGTGGCGAAGTTGACAAAGTTGAGGTCAATTAAGTGGACTCTAATAAGACTAAGAGGCCACAACAGGTGAAAAAATTAGATGTTACACCATGCTGACTAATGGCCTCAGATTGCTGGAAATCCCATTTCAAAGGAACTCAATGTAAAATAATTTTTGTGGGAGGATGCCACCAGACACCTCTAAATGGGACCGCTTTTGGCAATCTTTATCTTGAACCCAGCCCCTTCTCTAAAACCCTTTATCTCCTCAGCTGACATGACTACCATGCATCAGCTGTCCAGAGAAAGAAACAAAACCTGTTCCTAAACTGCCACTCTCCATTAAATAAATGTATAGAATAAGCTATTCTAAGAAAAGCAATTATGGAATAAGTTGGTACTTACCTGTATTGGATTTCGGCGTATGATCTGAACTGGGTCCGGTGCCTTGAGAACTTGTTTTTCCATGAAACCATCTCCAGTCAAACTTGTCAGATTTGTCTTGTTTGTAATTGCATAAGCCAGTCTCAAAATTGCAATTCTGTGCAATAGCCCCTGTAAAATGAAATTGGAAAAGTTTTTTAGTCTCTACATGCATCACATGAATAAGAAACAATTTTAATTATTTTTTTCTGTTTTGTTCTGTAACTTGCTCAATGTCTCAGTGTTTCTCATATGCAGCATTTGTTGCGTTGGTGTAGACGTCCATGATCAGTCAATAATTTTATGATTACACGTCAACAGAAATATATATTTTTTGTTCTCATTAGAAGCAATGCTACTATCAGAATGTTTGCTCAGGATTTAAGGCGCATTTATATCTTAAAATCTGTGTTTACTCGCGGTTTTCTTTTTCCACTCCAACAGGCCTCGCTGACATAACTCGCGTACATAAATCCCTTATCATTCGGCCATAAGACCTTTGTATTTAAGCTTGGTACGCAGAATCCTTAAAAGAAATGGACGAGTAGCACCAAAAAAAGAAAAAAATATTTCCAAAGCGCAGCACTTCAAAAAACCTGTAAACAGTGAGAGACAAACATAGTCAAGTTCTCTTTCGATTTTCTAGTTCTGTTCATGACAGATAAGTAAACAAACTGTTAAAGCTTAGGTATCGAAGATTTGACAAGACTTCGTTGCAATTCTGTTCAAAGCAAAAAAACTACTTAATTCAAGCATCAAGCCAAGCCATTATGACTGCTATCCTTTACGTCAAACTTGATGTCTGCAGATTAAAAAACTCCCACTATTTAATGTGGTCTTTTTCCAAGCACAATGCAGGGACGGTGTACGAACGGTGGCCAAGTAAACAGACCTAAAATGGACGTCTCTTATGGCTTAATCGCATTAGAAATAGTATCACTTAAGTCGTTTACCTTAAGGATAAACATATTTCATTGTTCCAGAACCATACTCTCTGCACACCGACAGCCTCAACAGCTGAACAGTACGAGGTAATCAACTATCTCCCTACCCTACCCTAGTAGTGTCGGCACATTTGTCATGGCAAGCGTGAGACCTCTAACTTTTTTTATGATCACTAGCTTCCAAAGTCTTCTTCCTGCTTTAGCTGCCGAAATGGATGGTTATAATCCGCGATAAAAGACTCAAAACGCTGGAGATCAGTTAAAAATTCATTCATTCTGTCTACAATCCTTCATTGATGCTGTTAGTTAAGCTCGTAAATTAAATTAAAGAAAAAGGTTTACCTAAGGCAAGCAAGATTTGTTTAAATATGTTAAACTAGGTGAGAAAAATCTTGAACATACAACAACCGACCTCGTGTCAAATTCCGGTATTCAAAACAACGACAAAATGTTATCCAATATTAAGACTATCTTCGCATATTCGCTGTTTCTATATTTTCAAGAACTTCCTCAAAAAATTGTCGTTTTTCACTCTTATAATAGTTAAAACAGCTCAAACCTGTTTGCTGAAAAGCAGATGAAATTGGAGAATAAAAATTAAGAAGCACCCGGCACTTGACATTTGATTTGGGAAAATTTGTACCATGCGCCACCTTCGCGCAGAAGAAAAATTACCTATCATCTTTCACGCTAGCTATACTAACATCACGTAAACAATTGTGTGAATAACTTTAAATCCTTTGAGTCGCCATTGTAGCTTACCACTCTAATAATGTGTTTAATTACAAACTGAGCATTTGCTGGATCGATATTGGTAACGCAGAAGAGAGATAACGTAACCTATGTAATGCAATTATTCCGATAACAAACCGTAGAATTACCGCATAGGCAAAACAGCATTCAAGTTGTAGTAACAGAACCAAAGGTCTCCTCTTTTCTGCATATTGTTTGCTTTTTACCTGCAAATCGGTAGCAGCTTCCCTGACACTGTAATTGTTAAGAATGCCTGAATAATGAGTTAGAATCCCCTACCTGTTATGCACAGCACAAGGAGCGCGATCAGGGTCACCCGTCGCATATTCAGGGAGCTCGGTCCGTTCACACTTCAACGTACTTCCCCTGGCTTCAGCGATGTATAATACGTCTCACAGGATAGAACAAAAACGAGCTGTAAGCCACGAAAAGCTTGGCCTAAGTAAAGAATGTTCACACCTTAGTGACAATATCAACTTTTTTTTTCTTTTGATATTGAACGGAACAAAAATAACGTAAGCCCTTTGCATCTGTATATAAAATACACGTCCCCCGTAGTCAGGGTGGATCGGATTTAAATGTGTGATTTTCTCAGTTCACTAGCTTTTTCAGGCAGTTTCATCAAAAAATTGATCTAATTCAATTGAAATTTCCTAGGTCACCGCTAGTATTTGAAACCCAATTGAATACCCAAAATCATAGTGAAATGGGTATGGGGGCGTTACGTAACCTACTGTAGAACCAAGCGGAAATCAGAATTTTCAAATTTATAGAGACACAAGCTGAGTTATGCCTATAAATAAGAAGCGTAGGATTTTTGACGGATATACCGAACGAAATATTTCAGAGCAAAATTGGCCTCGTTTCGCATGGTGCATTGCACAAAAAGTATTGTAATCAACATGCAGTTGATAAGACTGCGGGCTCGTCGGAAATTCCATGTTGTACCAGGTGAAAGCTGGCTCCAGTTAAAAAAACTAAAAACATTGATTTTTTTTTTTTCGTTTTATAGTATGGCGATTGAAACAGAGCCATAACCATAGAAATATCTACCTTGACCGTGTTCCCTGCAGTTTACCTATATTACAGAGCTAAATGCCGAAATCCCGAGCTCCGAAATCGAGATCTCGCACCTCCCTAATGTTGTGTTACGGATTAGTGAGGGTTACTGGAGCTTTTAACATTTGCATTACTCAAGAATGGAAACTGCTTTACAAGACGACGACATTCAGAGTAAGCTACCTGTTAGCCGACTGCGAAAGGAAACAGCAACACCGAATTCGCCGTAAACTGAAGTTGCTCCTTTCAAACTTCTTGAAAAGAGAAATTCTGACACCTCAGCGACAGCGTACGGCAGTGCACCACGGAACCTCAGTACAGTTGCAAAGCAAAAAGCCAGCGAAAATTTAACCTATAAAGACCATACCTTGTGGATGTCCAACAGTGGTAAAAAACTGCGCTACACATGAATTACTGGCGGAAATTATTGTGAGTGCCTCAGAAGAGGAAGTCGAGCAGTTTGTGCCAAGTTCTGCCAACGAGAGCTCAGAGGCTGGCACGGAAGAGCTGTGCAACGATTCCCAAGACATGTCAATCATTCGATTATTGAAACATATAACCAATCATGACAGTAACATAAAATGCATGCTCTGGTTTCAGCTTTATTGGCATTGCTATTAAAAAGTTTAGTCTTTGTTTGTCGATACATATTTTATCTTTATGATCCTTCTTTGTTTGAATCGTCTGCGTCAAACAGTTCTTAGCTAAACAGAATTTCATTTAAGTGCTGTTTTAAAATGAATCCAAAACACTTTCTTTGTTTTTGTCTTGTGATGTTAAAAAACAGACAGAATTAATGTAATTATGAACTTCGCAGATATCAAGTGACTTGCCGGATGTCTATAATTAGCCGAGCGATGTTGGAAGGGTTGCTTCTGGACAGGAAATCAAGCCTGATTCAACTTATCTAAAATATTCGTCACCTGAAATGTGAACTAGAATTTTAAATCAGGGGCTTTGTTTCATTTAATTAAATTGCAATTGAAAAAGTTGTCTGCAATTTGGCTGTCGTTCGCATAGACTCCAATAGTTCAGAAAGCAATATAGCGACCTCGAAAGTAAAGCGACACTTATGATAAATAAAATTTGCAGGTAAGTAGGTTAGCATTATGAAACACTGATGAAACAATGAAAGTTCCCAAACCGATAAGACTGGTCAAGTGACACTCCGTTGTGATGACTCAAAACTTCAGATGAATCGTTAAATTCAAAGTGGCGTCATTAAACCCCGGTAGAAAAGATAAAATCTGCGTATAATTTTTCTGCAGATTACAGATCTAATTTCTATTTTGAGGCGGAGGTTAAAGTTTTTAAACTTGAAACATTTTTGACTGTGTTCGAAATATGTTCTATGATTTCTCATCAGTCGATGTTCTTGCCTTCTTGCCTAAAGAAAGACCGAGGTACATTCTCTAAACTCTAAAGTCTAGAAATTTAGAATCCACGTTTACGAGAACAAATTGAATATTTTAACATTTTTTGTTTAAAAATTAGACTAGAGCAAATAGCTACAGGCGACTAATATATTGAAATTGGTCTACTGTTTATTTTCTATAAGCCACCTTATATGCAGAAAAATTTTCACGGACAAGAGCTAATCATCTGGGTACCTCCCGTACAAGTGTGTTTCCATGGTAACATCACACTGGGCACGCAATGCGTGTGGGC
>OMLO01002467.1_pt1 | contig 14945 bp, 17 predicted proteins | sample 1674811 | NCBI WGS metagenome assembly OMLO01 (sample SAMN06265003, study PRJEB25207) | coral metagenome | isolation source: Coral host | place: Mexico:La Bocana,Puerto Morelos, Mexico | collected 2008-11-13 | reverse complement strand
TGTTGTTGTTGTTGTTGTTGTTGTTGTGGTCGTCGTCGTCGTCGTCGTCGCCGTTTGTTTTTTCAACATTTTCAACACACTAGTTAGCCATAATTTTGATGCAGTTTGTCTGAGGAAAGTTATTTAGCAAAAACCTTCAACTTGCTTGGCAGTCTGAGCAGCCTTGAGCCTGCCACTGGGGGATCGGGTCTGAATCAAGTTGCAGATGATACTGAAGTGTTTTACAGCAGTCACTCTTCTTGCGAAGATTCAGATGTGGAGGATGACGGCATTTTCGCGGAGTCAGATCATGAGGAGCAGAACCAGGCGATAGATACAGGTAACAGAGAGTCAGACTCAGAGGTTTTACATTCCACTGATTCAGAACAGGAAGCTCGACGCAGAGCAAAGCACAGTCGATACAACACTAGAAGTGCTGAAAATCTGACTGTCCTCGGGAAACCAGTTTGCCGGTCTGCATTTGCGAGGCTTCTTGGGGTAGGTGCATCTACTTTGCAACGATTGAGGGTAGGAGATCAAGCCTACACCCAGAAGATGCGGCCACCAATAGCAAAACACCCAACGTTTGGTTTTGCTCTCAGAGGAGAAGCAGAAAAGCTCTGGGAAACTGTAGTGATGTTCCTTTGGTTTGTGTACCAGTCATCAGCTGAAAGTCTTCCCACCAATTGGCGCAACTTTACACCTGCTGACCAAGATCTTGAGGAGGCACCTTTTCCAGAGAAGTGCGCAAACCCAAAAGAAAGGGAGGATGACCAATTGAGACTCATCAACTCATTGGTTCAAACGATGAACACTTGCACGCTGGACATTGAGATGAGCTTGGTAGGACCTGGAACATTCAAAGGGGCGAGACGTTGCCTGATGCATCAAAACCGGACAGATCTGTACTGGGATTACAAGGTTTTCTGCGAGCTAAGAGGTTGTCAAGTTGCTTCTTATGGCACCTTTATGAAAGTGGCCAACACGATCTTGAAACCTGGACTTAGAAACGGCCACCTACGTTTCAGAAAGCCTTCAGAGCATGCTATGTGCGATACCTGTTTCTCTTTGAGGCAACGTGTCAGGGAAGCTCGTTCTGAGATTGCCAAGAAAGAGGCCCAGAAGGACTTACACAAACACCAATTGGCACAATGGATGGATAGGCAAATTTACTGGAGCTTCCGCAGCATGAGCCAGTCGTTCTTTTCTAGCATGATTGCTGAGAACACCAAGTCACTTGGCTTCTTGCGCAATTGTTCAGAAACACCTTGGATGTTTATTGATGATCAATGTTTTCGAATATTTTCAACAGTTCTTTAATGCAGTGGATTGTGGCACATCTTTTTTGAGTGATTCAGCATATCAGGTTGTCTTCTCCTTCCAACACTGCCAACCTGGTTCTATGCGTTATCCAGGATGGCATGGATCAAGGAAAGTTTAGGGTTCCTCGCGTGAGACCGCCATTGCGTCAATCGAAGCTATTCCAGAAGCTGTGGCGTCCGCAGCTGCATTGCTCTGCATCATGGGTGCACGGACATGCTGTAAACGTTGCCATTGCTGATGAGAATCTGCGAAAAGACTCATCTTGTTCATTGGAGCAGTTGGTTCGCTCGCTGGACGACGTCTTGCTGCAGAAGAAATGCCTACCACCAGGCATCAATCTGCAACAAGACAATACCTACCGCGAAGGAAAAAACCAGTACGTCACTGCTTTTGCATGTCTAACTGTTTGCTTGGGAGCACTGCGGCATTGTACATGTTCCTACCTCAGGGTAGGGCATAGCAGCTTGGGCATAGCATATCACCTCAACTTTTGCTGTTTTCTCTTGGGTGTAAACATGTTCGAACGTTTCTTGTCATGTCCTTTGTTGTAAACATGTTCGAACCTTTCTTGTCATGTCCTTTGTTTGCAAACCTGTGGAAGATCCCGAGGTCATGAGGACGTTGACCAATACTTTTCGCAATTGGCATCGTATTTATCCCCTCATGAGTTTAGCACTCCAGCAGAAGTAGTAGCCCTTCTTGACAGTGCTTACAGACCAGATTGCTTGGCAGAGCTTCAGCGCAAACAATCCAAAAAGATCAAGGTGAGATCTCAGGTCTACAAGTTGGATGAGGTTGCAAAATGGCAGCCTTGGGTATCTGCGCTGGGGGTACGACTTTTGGGTTTACGACCCTTGCTTGGTGAAAGTTAACGTTATCAGTGAGCATTTTGTCCTGCCTGTGTTTTTTGCTGAGTCTAGACTAGAATGACTAGAGGCTTCATCAAAACCCTATCTAAGCTGTTTTAAGTCACTGGTGGAATTATTCCAGCCGAGGTAACATTGGGCAGCTGCGCTTTTGTTTGCGAAAAGATCTGGGTCCGAGTTCGCTGGGGACGTGTCAGGTTGAAGAGATGAGAAACCGCAATCCACATGGCTGTGACGTTTTGTTGATAGCGAAGAAGCACATGGCAGATTGTGATCCACTTCGAGTTATTTGCCTCGCTTCTGCAGAGTCATGTGCCGCACTCCGTTCATGTGTGAGGCAACCAACTGGGAATGTTCCTCGCAGACCCATTGGTGCGAAAGCCTATCAAAACATTATGTCCAAAGTGCCGCAGTGTAGCAAGCAAGGGTGCATCACGAAAGAGGCTGAGGCTTACTTGATGTCTTGGGTGGAGGGCACTCAGCCTTTGATTCCAAGACCTCGGAAGTACAAATTCTTGGAGCTATGCAGATACCCTTTGGACCCTGATGTTGTTGCTGCGACAGCTGATGCTCGATGGGAAGCCCCTGCACGATTTCGGGTGTACACACTGCTTCCTACAGACCTGGAAGAGTCTGAGGATGATCCTGATGATGGGCCAGTGGATGCAGATCGCTAGCACGTTCTGAAAGAAAAGTTGTATAATTGACCGACCGGGTTCAGTGGCGATGAAAAGTTGTTTGTTTTTTTTCGGTTTATATTATATGATTTATTTGGAATTGTTTTGATTGCCCTGACAGATGGAAGTGGCATTTATGTGCGAGTACGAGTGTTGGAAAGCGAGCTACCTCATGAATGCATTTCCAGACGTACCACACCTTTTTCGCGACATGAAGGAATTGGGTACTGGGAAGGGCTATTGCGTCAGAGCTGGTGGTTTGCGAGACGTTCCGAAGGCAAGGAATGTTTGTTGTTCTTGAGCCAATTTGTTGTCTAATGTTTGAAATGTGTACAGCTGGACTGGTGTCAAAAACTAGATCAAACGAAGACCGCAAGATTTTTCCTTTTTTAATCCAGAATCGATCCATCCCTAGGTAGACATAATGCTGGACGGCTTCTCTTGCAAAAGTTTGTCGAAGCAAAACAACTTTGCCCAAGCTTTCACTGACCGAGATTCGAAAAGTGGCGAAGGATTCGCTGCTATGATGGATTATGTGGATTACGCTCGACCCCAGGTTGTTGTAACCGAGAATGTTGGGACCTTGGCGCATCGCCGCAAGAAGTTTGAGGAAGTACCCATCGACATTCAACAGGAGGCCTTTCTTCGCAGAGGATATCGAGGATGGTACCAGGTGCTGACATCAAACAAGTTTGGGCTCTCGCAAAGCAGAACCAGGGTTTGGGCTATCTACATTCGCTGCACCGACACTGATTGGTTAGTGTGCCTTGGTTTTGATTTTTTCTTTCAAGTTCACTGACCAACGTTTCTTTTGTTTGTTTCATGTTTGGATGTTCGAAGTTCAAAGTTGACTTTGAAGATCTTTTCCTTCTAAGTGGGGTTGGCTTTCTTCACGTAGGAGGAATCTATCTAATAAATTGGACCTTAAAACCACGATGGGTCCGCGCCCTAAACCTATCCCCATCTTGGAAGGGGTCTGTTCAAAAGGATCTTTTGAACAGGATCTTTTGCTGGGGCTCAACTTTGTTTCAAAGATATCATGTTTTCATCTTAATGGGGTTGGCAATTCCAATTCGATGTTGCTTAGGCCACCGTTCGACACACTGCTGCGATTCAACCGTTGCCCATTGCCTTTGACGGCCTTCTTGTCGACCAATGAGCAGAAAGCAGAGCCTTCACGTTCAAAACCTTCACGTTCAAAACCCGATGCCCGTGGTCAGAAGTGGAAGAAAGGCTTCCAGGAACGTTGCAAAGCCCTGGGCCACGTACCCAGACTAGATTTATATGTTTGCTTTCAATTTGGTTCTAGTGAGGTCGATCCCCTTGATTGAGCATCCTTCCGATTCAATAAATGTTGATCACTGATCCTTCGACATTTCTTCACACCTCAACTTCGTTAGGAACAAGTGCTGGCACATCTGGAGACGCTCCGCGCCATGAAGTTGCCTTTGACAGACCGTGAGCATGCGATCTTAGCTGTGTCTGTGACAGAGCTCGTGCAGCAAGGCTATGATCCATTTGGGACTGTGTATATTGTACAAGTCGAGTTTTGGCTTTGATTCAGCATATCTTTGATGTTGACCCTTCAAGACAAGATGGATGGAATATTTCCCTTTAGAATTCAGGTCCCACGTTTCTCTGCGAAGCTTTAAGGACCAAAACTTTCACCGGGCCACTTGGATGAAGACAAGCCCAGCGCTTTGCCCATGTTTGCTACCTGCTGGCAAATATATTGTAACATGCAAATGGAGGCTGTTGAGCGCGAAGGAGAAAGTTTGTGAAGAAAAGGGTTTAACGTTTAAAATGTTTGAAGTTTAAAAAAAGATTGGATGCATTTGTCGGTTGAAAGCTTGCTTTCAGGAGAAAATGTATCTTCAAGGTGTGGGCGATCAGGAGTTCAAGAAGTACGGGATGAAGAGCTTGACAGACAAACGCTTGGCTGATTTCGCAGGGAACTCGCCACTTGCTTTGTGAATTATAGACCTGACTTTGTTTTGTCGCTTGTAATCGTACCCAGAAAGTCTTTTTTGTGAATCATAGGCCATCTACCTTCACTGGGTTTTGATTTCTGGATTAATGGCTTTCAATGACCTGCTATGTACTTCACAATCTAGGTTTAGCGCGACCGTTTGCATTGGCATGATTTGCTCTGCACTGGCTGCCTGGACACCTGGTCGTGGCAGCACTTTGAAGTGAGTGAGTGTAGTATGCAGGTGCCAATTCAATCTGTTTTACCACGAGCTTTTGCCCTCATGTTCTGAAGCTACTTTCAATTTTTGAAACGGTTTAGTGGGACCGGTTTCATTTAGTATGGACATGCGGGCTGATGTGGAGAAGTTCGATATAGTACATTAAATTAGATGAGCTTAGGGCTGCAATTTGCAACGACGAAGAGAAAGTTTGCGTCCAAGGTCATTCCAGAAGACTCATTTTCACACTTAAATCTAGAAGAGGATTGAAATCAAGACAGGTTGAAGGTCATCAGGCCCATTTGAATTGCATTGCGTTGCGGCTGACCGCCATTGAAATGCTTTCAATTGCAGTAACTTAAGTTAAGACATCCGTTTTCGTTTGCAGTGTTTCTGTTCTTGGATGACAAAGTGCGGTTTGGGTTTGAAACCTTCAGAGACCCCATGCCGCCACGGAAGAGGGCAAGGACGAGTGGTAGCAAGCTTGCAACAGATGTGGTTGCAGGAGCTAGCCAGGCATCAATCGCTACTTCCATGGACGACTTGCCACCTATCATGAAGATTGTTGGCGAACTTGTGGATGGCATGCATAGTGTGAGGCATGCTGACAGCGCGACCTTACATTTGGATGGGCTTGGGCCACTGGCAGCAAAAGATGGAGTTCTTCCTTGGCCGGTGATGCATGGTGGAACTTTCCGGCAGATTGCGCAGCGAGCTTGGCAGGACCCAGAAAAGCTAATTGAGATGTCAGCATCAGTGGCTTGCAAAGTCGGACTTTGCGATACAGCTGATCCTGTTGAATTTCAGCAGCAGTTCTGCAAGGTGGAGGCACTGAACTTCAAAGCCTTGTCTCTTTAAACACATGGCTTCAACACCCGATGTAAGTAGGACATAGTACTTCCACCAATCATGAAACATGCTTTTAGGGACATGGTTCCTTGAATCTGTTTTTGTTTTAATTTTGATTGGAGGCATGGCCCCCAGAGAAGGGCGCAGAATTCTTTTGCTCGATCTTGAGCTTCTCCTTTTGCGACTCAAGTTTCTGGCGTGGCAAGTCGGTGGCCATGAGTGAAGTTTACCACCTCACCAAGATCATTGCCTCCACTCGCTTCAGGGAAGTGCCTTGAATCAAATTTAAAAATACCAAGAAATCTAAGTGTAGCACATTTCAGGTATGACCAGGTAGTATCTTACGCAATAATAATATTATATGAAGTACCTTGAATCAACTTTAAAAATACCAAGAAATCTAAGTGTAGCACATATCAGGTACGACCAGGTAATATCCTGCGCAATAATACTACTATATGTATATATATTATGTAATTCGGTGGAGGGGTTTTTGTTTTTTTTTGGCGAGAAAATTGGTATTTGGCGGGGGGTTTTTGTTTTTTTTTGGGCGAGAAAAGTGGTTTGGCGAGGTGGTTTTGTTTTGTTTTGGCGAGAAAAATGGTTTGGCGAGGTGTTTTTGTTTTTTTTTGGCGAGAAAAGTTGTTTGGCGAGGTGGTTTTTTTTGGGCGAGAAAAGTGGTTCGGCGAGCCGTCCACCGGACGCCTCTCCCAAATGTTGTTGGTTGATACATCGGTAAAAAACGTTTAGGGTTTAGGGTTTTTGGGGGGACGTGGTGCGGCAGTACCGTTCCCCATATTTGATGTCAGTAAGAGTGTCAAAAATTTTTGAGGCAGTACCATTCACCATCCTTTGTTGCATTTGCATCTGTTTAATTGATTAAGGGCAGTGATGCTTTATGAGAAGTAGATCGAATAGCCACAAAGGGACCAACAGAGTAATAGGAACCAACCATTTCTTCGGAGAGCTGTCCAGCGTACGGCTCTCCAAAGTTTGTTGTGGTTATGGCCGGTGATTTTCACGATGTCATTGGATATACCTGACATCGATCAAGCTCCTCTTGAACCTGTTGCCTTACTTCGGTGATCTGTCCAGCGTACGGCTCTCCAAAACTACCCCTTAGAATAGGAAGTGTTTTCGCAGACCCGGTTGGCCATCGCACATTGATCTTTTGTCGCGGTGATTTTACTTAGTCTTGCTGCCCCTGACTCTTTCCATTCTTTCTAAAACAGTTGTACTGAACTTTTTCCATCTTTGCTGTCCTAAGGGTGAAGTTGTGTCTTTGCGATTGCCGTGCGCTGCCCTGAAGCCTGTCAACTTGGCAATTGGCTGCTTATACTTTTCCGATGGCAGTCAGAAGAGCTTGGCTGGTTTCATGGTTTGGATTGCTTTGTGCCTTGCATTCCAATCTTGTGAAGTGGATGCCCTCGAGCTGGAAAATTCACACCTGGTTGCTTTGGTGAGCTCCCTGCTTCGAATCAGAACAGTTCTTAGGGGCAGCACTGGTGTGGGAGATGAAGTGGACAATGCGATCAGCAGAATCGTCAAACAAAACGTCGATTCAAAGGTGATGCCAGTTTCAAGCCTGGCTTGGGCTGCAATATTGTCTACATTGGGCGAAGGCGTGAGTTTCGACCAAGCAATCGCGAAGTACAATTCACACCCAGAGGTGCAAGCTTTTGAGAAAGGTGACACTACTGGCGCGATTAGCCTGGACGGCCGGAAGCGTCAGGCACTAGTCAGTCTGTTTGGCAGGGTTCGGTCAAAAGTAAGTTTATAAAAAGATAAAAGTTTGGGGGCCTTCAGAAGTCTAAGTGGGCATTTGGTTTGAAGAGCTTTGGCGTTGGAATGTGAAGAATTTACACTTCCCATTTATGATATATATTGATTCATAATATATAGATCTTTAGGTTTTTTGTTTTGAACCTCCAACTTCGGCTTGCCGCTTTCCCATTATGCAGGCTGTGCGAAACTACTTGGAAAAGACTGGGGAGAAAGCCTTACAAGTCCTTATCCAGAGCACCCACGATTTACAGTGGAACCTGGGGCCATTCGGTGAACAGTTCGGGAACTTCGCCTTTGTCTTTGTTGGTTCTTCTGTGCAGATGGAGGCTGCTCCTCCATTGGAAGATGAGGCGTGCTCTCCTTTGCCAAATGAGCCTTCAGTGCCGGTTGAATGGGGCCTGACTATGACTGAATCCGCGCAGTGTTTGCTTTTCCAGCGAATCAAGGTCCAGTTTGACAAAACCACCTGTACTCTTGCTCCAAATACCCGCAAGAAGTACAGAATGTCTCAAGATGAGTTGCTGAAGGTGCGGAACATCATTGTGCTCTTTGACCAGCTTTTCAGCCACATGCAATCTCGCTTGTCTCCAGAAGCTGCGCAATCTTGGATGGATGATATGAAGTCTGGCTCGAAGCGAGATGATGACATGCAAGCTTTGGTTCACCTACGACCAGCCCGTTTTGCCATGAGCATGCTGCCCTCTCAGCAAGAGGTTGCCAAAAAAGATCTCCACGAATCAGAGCTGAAGAAGGTTGCAGACAAAGAGATCCAGAAGAAGGAGGTCACATTGGCTCAGTGGAATTTCTTCCGAGGGGCATTGGCAAGAGATCAGCAGAAACTCGACACAGTCAAATCAGCTCCCAGGATGCTGAGGCAAAAATTACACGCCAAACAAGTTTCTCACAGGGCACGGCAAGCAGCTGAAGGCGAAGCTGCATGCAAAGGATATCAGGCCAGGGGTTTTAAATGTTCCCTTTCAAACCTTTGTCATTTTCATTGTTCCCTTTTTGATTTGACCAGGAGACCTGAAACAAGCTGAAATTCAAATTGTTCTAGTTTATCTGCATTTCCAAGACTTCATTTCTTGATTCTGAGCTTTCATGGCAGGACACTTATCTCCGCACCGTCGCCCTTGACAAGATCGACTTGGCTGCTGCAGAGATTAGCAAGATGAAGCAGAGCATTGTAACTTCCCAGAACTTGGAAACAGATTTTGGTGATTCACAGCGTTTGGCTAACTTTGTTTTGTGTGTTTCTGGATCACCTGCTTTAAAGTTTTTGGGGAATGATTGGTGAAAGCAATTTTTTGAGAGGGCCACGGTTGGTGCCTGCAAGGCAACGCTGAGAAGGACGAATGCTGATTCTGTGTACGTCCTTGGGTTTGTCGACTTCAACTGCCCAAATGCCAGGATGGCCTCCAAATCTGAGATGCTGACTCAAGGCATTTCGTTGGTCAACGATTGCGGCAACATGGAAAAGAACGCCTGTATGGTTTTGATGCCTGACCTTCCAAAGGATTCCAGCGTGCGTGGCTTGTGGGATGAGGAGCGAAAGATCATTGAGAATCTCTTCAGCTACAAGCAGGATGTGGAATGTCGTTTCGTGGATTTGTTCACTCGAGAGCCGAGATCAGAGAATCGCTCCTCGAGCAGACGGTTTTCCCAGGGCAGGTTGGTGGTCAACGCAGAAACCAAGGGCACAAATGAGTGGTTGGATGGTGAACTTGCCATCTACGGCCGGCCGGTCGGCCGGCAAGAAGGCTCTACAGGCGCTCCGACTTCAGTGTTGCCGCGTGTTTCCGCCATGTTGTTCCCCGAGGCTGCTTCTCCAGAGCAAGACCTGAAACTTGCAGATAGAACAAGACCAAGCCCTGAGCAGAGTTGTGCACAGAAAGGCTCTGCTCGACTAGAGCTTCTGCTCGAATCTGCCTTGCGGTACACCAAGATCAGTGGACCTGTGATGGTCTGCAACTACACCGGCTACGTTGAAGAGCTCGGAGCTGCGGTGCCTCAATCCAGATTCAATACCCTGTTTCTTGCAAATTGTTTCTCGTGTTTTTTGTGGCTACCACCTCAAATGCTGAGTCTTTCCATGGAATGCAGAAAACCTGGAAGACTTGGAGAATTTTAGTTTTGCCCTTTGAATGTCATTTGAGGTGTTGAGCCTGCGGATGAAGGGCACTCTTGCAGGAGATGGCGGTGGGTTCAATTTCAGTGAGGATCTGTTTTACTTGAGCCTGCATTGCCTTGATTCGAAATCTGGTGTGCAGTATGCGAAAACCAGGGTGTGCCGTGAACTGCTGGACGCTTGGTTGGGCAAGAGGATTGGTTTCCAAGGGAAGATGTTTGATGATTCCGCAGTGACTTTGACAGAGCAGGCGGGGTTTTGTCCAAAGCTGGTTGATTCTCACGCAGTATCATTTAAGTCCTTGTTATGTCCAGTTGATGCTTTGAAAATTGAAATCATGATGGCTTTGATTAAGTTTGGACATTGAAAACAAACAGGAGACCAAAGAAGTTCCCGGTGGCGAGTTCGTTAAGTCAGTGGACTCGCTGCAATTGGAAGTATGTGTCCGTGAAGGAACCTCCATCAAGATTCACCCGGACCAGATCAGGCAGTGGAAGAGCAGTGGTCAAGAGTTTGACCAACAGTTTGAAGAACTCAAAAACCATCATTTGGAAACATACGCAAATTGCTTGAATGGTGTGATTTCTGATGCGTTGACACCTACTTCATCTAACTCTTCATCTACTACTACATCAAGTGCTCCTGCTGCTACTGCTGTAGTTCCAATTGAAGATGAACAGGAGGAGCCGCCGAATGAACCACAGCCGCAGCTCACTGTATTTGAGAGCTTGGAGAAAATGCAGGAGTCTGAGACCGTGGAATGCAAGTGCATGTCGGAGGTGGCCGGCGTTGAGCTTCTTCGCACCAGTTCTGGCAAGATGTTCCTCCTTTGCGACAAGGACAAGGCAATCCCTCGTCACACTGTTCTCGGAGGATTTGGGACTGGCAAGTATCTAGGTTGAAGGTCGAGGTCGATATCATTTCTGTTCGAATTATAATTGCAACCCCTCAAGCCTTTTCGATTTCATTGTCAGACCTCAGAGTTGTTTGAAGTAAGTCCATTTGTTTGGAACCCAATGTTAGGTATGTGCCTGCGAGTGAGCAGTCTGATGGATTGGCCTTTGATTGGCCATGTGGAGACCGTACATTGATCCAAGTAGATCATTCATCAATCAGCCCTGAGTCAACAAACTTTGAGGTGATGTCTTTGTATCGATTCCTGGTGCACCTGGAACGTGTTAAACGTTTGTCGGAGTACAAGATCAGCTACAGCGACTGTGCTCGTAAGGTGCCCGCTACCGCAGGTGCCAATGTTGGTGATGGCTTCAACGTGTGCATCAAGGAGGCCCAGAAGTACAAGCCCCTCTCTCCAGATTCCAAGGTTAGTGCGAAGTCTTTCTTTGCACCTCTCATTGGAGCAGTAGAGTCCAGTGAGATTGTGTCCAAAGTTTTCCGCTTCCGATTCGAGAGGGTTCATGCATCAATCAAAATCCAGAAGCCATATTGCATGCTGACAAAAGCAATCAGTGTGAAAGCCAACCAACCAACTCAAATTGGTTGATCTCACCTTGTTGGCAGTTGGAGGTCCTGATTGAAGCTAGTAGGTTTGTGGTGCAATGCTTGGACTTTTGCGAATGTTTTTGCATGAATATGATTTTTGACTCTGATTACCTTTTCTTTGGGCTCATTTGGGACTTCATTTTTTGAAGGCTTCTGTCCTGTCAAGCTCTGCGAATGTGAAGGCTAGCCCTGCGTTGATCTTGATGGAAATGAACACTCTTTCACTGATTCTTCTGTTTTTCCCATGTGCTTCTACAAGGGGCTCGCCTTCCTTCCTGGCCACATTCCCCATGCCACACTTTGTCGTTGGTTTATCAAATGTTGGAGGTAGCAATCGTCCGCAGCAAATAGATTTCATAGGTTTCACAGGTTTTGAGATGATAGACATTATAAAAACGATGTCCTATAGATTCTAAAATGGTTAAGGGTTTTTAGATCCAAGAGGCTTTGAGATGACCTGAAGTATGACTTGTATACTTTTTTTCACTTGTAGACGGTTCATATGTCTGTAAAACACATATACTTTTATTTTTCAATATCATAAAATCTGTTCACATGATTATTGCACTAACTTTCGAGAGATGACAGCTTTTATAGACATTGCAGCCGTGATTTGTTTCGAGAAAAACAAAAGACTGGATAGTTCAAATACCACAGAGTGTGGATGGTCGAAGAGGCCATGCTTGATTTTGATTCAGTACACGAGCGATGCGCAAAATGGTAGTGCTTAGTTTCAGGTAGCTTCAGGAGTTTCCAGAGCTGATTTTTTGTGCCAAAGACTCGATGAACATATTTCGAGTTGGCCAGTTGAACAAGTCTATCCAGTGCGTAGCACCTTTTTGTTTAGTTAGCCTGAAGTCCTGAAGTATGGTTTGGACCCTTCCCGCTGACAATCACATGCGTATCACATGGGTTACAAAGCATCGGCGATTGTTGGCCAAGAGAAGAGCGAGGTCCAGAGTTTTGCGCAAACCACGTGCCCTTAAGCTCCGGCGAATGGTGAAGCACCTAGATCAACAACAAGAAGATCCTCCCCACGAGAAGTTGAAGGCCAAGCATGCAGCCCCACATGTAGCAGGTCCTGCTGATGACTCTGACATGCATCTGGACGACGAGACTTTGGTCCTTGGTGGAATTTCACCAGTTTCTACATTGTCTTGGGGGAGTGCTTGGGAGACAGACTCACAGTATCAGGCCTACATCGCAGCTGCAGAGTTAGTCACTGAATTGCCCGAGCCTCCTGTCCTTCACCAATTTTCTCCATATGGAATCGAACTGGAGGAAAAAACATTGAGTATTGCTGCAGAAGACAGCCAGTGTACAGCCACCCATGGATGATTCAGCCAATCGCGACTGAAGTGCCAATTCTAGTGGCAATAGTTTCCTGGAGGGTTTGCTTCTGATTCATGTATATGCATGTAATCATTTATATGGGTTTCAGCTTTCCGGTCGAGGTATGTGAAAAGAATGGTGCACTTAAAGCCGCCTTGACTTGTTTTGGAGAGGTTGCTTTGGAAATGGCGCTGTTAGTTTTGACAACTTTCTTTTTCGAAGGGCTCTCTTGATCTGATGCTTGTTGCCGCATGCTGTCTCCATTGAAGTTGATCCGTGCAGTTCAGTTGTGATTTTATTTCCATGAATTTGGTTTTCTTGGCCTCACAAGCTTTAAGCTTTGAAGATTCAACCAGGCTTGCATTTTGTTTCTTCCACCGCAGAACATTTCAAGCTTTGAAGTCTAGCATGTGTTGATAGGACCCTGGGTCATCACTCAGTATATGGCCTCCCTTCGGGATGTGGATCTGATGCGCAGGTCCATCATGAGTGGTTTGACGGCCAGCGATTCTTTTGATGCGGACCTCGAAGATTCACCTTCGCATATGGAAAGATGTGCTGCTGATTCAAGCTTGCAGCCGCCAGCTCTAACCCCTCCAAATTCCTGGACCAATCCTGTGCGAAGCCCAGCTGAAGTTCCTGGACCTGGACCTGCCTCCACAGAAGAGAAGAAGGCAGACTTAGTAGCTCAAGGTGATGAAAGTGAAGAAATTTTCGAAGAATCAGAACCAGAAATCAAGCCGCCTCCAAAGCCTAAGAGCAGAGCGGCTAGCAAGAAACGGCCTGCTGCTTCTGGCATTAAGCGGCCAAGTTCCCATGCAACAGGGGATCAGGAAGAAACGCCTGAAGATGAAGAAGTTGAAGAACCGGTTTTGAAAAAGCCAGCCACGAAAGTCCAGCACAAGAAGGAGGAGGAGAAGAAAAAGCCTAAGACTACCGTTGCTGAAAAGGAGGAGGTGAAGAAACAGACCAAGATTGACAAGAACAAGGCCAAGACTGCCGTTGCTGAAAAGGAGGAGGTGAAGAAACAGACCAAGGAAGACAAGAACAAGGCTAAGACCGCCGTTGCTGAAAAGAAGGAGGTGAAGAAGAAACAGACCAAGGAAGAGAAGAAAATGGACGTCTTTGGCGATACAGGCGATGCTAGTTACTGCTCACCACTTTCATTTTTGAATGCACCAGTGTTTGCGGTTAGTCGTGACATATGACACTACCTCCATTTTTCATGACACGAATGTTTGTATATCGGCCGTAGTTCTATACCACATGAAACGCCCATACAGGCGATGAGACCACCGCGATTTGCCCTAAAGCAGACTATTCCTACAAGGATGATTCTGGCGTTTGGGAGGTGGGGATGTAGACGATTGTTTTGTTTTGAGATGGCGAGTCTTACGGCGGTTAACTTACCTTACTGCGAGCTGTATGTTTCAGATGTTCAGCTGTTTTTGTGAGTTTTGATTGCTTGTGGCATTCCCGGGCCTTTCGATTTTGTTGGTTTGAGTCCGAAGGTCTTTGTGCATACTCGTGCGTCGGGCAACTTGGCGGGCGAGAAGTGGCGAGTCATCTACAACCATGAGACCAAGGTGTTTTTCAAATCTTTCAAGGCAGCCGAAAAGGCCGGTTTCGATCGCTCAACAGCGAAGGACGAAGGGCCCATTGTGGATTGAGTCGGACCCCAATCCTGAACAGGATTGGAGCAGTGTTGACTTTTGGAACCTTGACAGCGCAGCGGAAAGTGTTCAAAAAAGATTTAAATCATGAGACCGAGATGTGTTTTCCAAGTTGCGGTGCGAAGTGCACACACACACACTCTTTGTTTCGCGCTTTTCCACCTTCATTGTGAGTCAGTATTTTTTGTGTTTTGGATTCAAACCTACCCAAGAATAATTTATTTCCTAGTTTCCATGTGACATCAAAAAATGAAATCGGAGAGATTGAATCAAAGGCAGCTCTCTTGTAGGAAGTATTGGCCGAGGTTTCCCAAAATTAAGGAGAGATATTCAAAGTGTATTGGGTCTTGAAGGCCCAAACAAAACAATAGCAGCGACAACAACAACAACAACAACACCAACAACAGTAACAACAACAACATAAGCAGCAGCAACAACAACATCAACAACAAAAACAACCACAACCACAACCACAACAACAACAACAACAACAACAGCAGCAGCAGCAACAACCACAACCACAACCACAACCACAACCACAACCGCAACGACGACGACGACAACAACGACAAGGACAAGGACAAGGACAAGGAGAAGGAAAAGGACAAGGAGAAGGAAAAGGACAAGATCGGAAGAGCACACGT
>OMLO01002464.1_pt1 | contig 14950 bp, 11 predicted proteins | sample 1674811 | NCBI WGS metagenome assembly OMLO01 (sample SAMN06265003, study PRJEB25207) | coral metagenome | isolation source: Coral host | place: Mexico:La Bocana,Puerto Morelos, Mexico | collected 2008-11-13 | reverse complement strand
AAACAGCGCCGCCAATGACGGCAGAAGCTCAGCAGAAGTCGACGCGCATTGTGACTTCTCATCACGGAAAAGAAAAGGAGCATCACTCGGACTCACCTCAACAGAAAACCATCTGGCAAGCATCGTGTCGCCATTGACCTCCCAACCACCAAGGACCACACGACCATCTTCACATCTTGCGTCGGTCCTGAAAGCCTCTGCCTCTAAACAAATCAGTCTCTTGGCACTCAATAGGAAAGGACCTCCCTTCAGCTGAACCAAAATGCACTTCAATGTCAACACCGCTGTTTCAGGCAGTCTGCCCACTGTGCCAGGAGCAACAGCTGCCTCCGCCCCCCAAGCATCAAGATGTGGTTTAAGCCAAACAAGAAGCTGAGCCACAAAGCCCAGCCTCCCAATTCCCTGAAGGCCCTCGCCTGCACCACGAACTTGGAGCTGGCTGCAGACACAATCCAAGCACACAACCATTCACCTCCCTTTGTGGTGATGCCAACCTGCTGCAAATCATAACGAATGTGATAGCCCACGAAGCTCGCCGCACAACCACCAGAGAATTTATGATACCCAAAGGGAGCCAAGGAAACCCTTTGGGCCAATTGACATTTTGTAACGGCCTTGGTCCAGGATGTCTATAAGCCATTGGAAACGAGCACGAGAAAACGTGTTGCAAGGTGGTGATAGCAAAAGAATGTAACCGTAACCTTGAGAAGATCACGGATTTGAGTCCAGAGATGGTCACTTGAGAGATCATGGTCTGGAGATCCCTCAATATCGAATTCAAAAAGTCTGTGATATTTCCAGAGTCAGCCAACCGTTGCAATGTCTGAATGTCGCTTTTTTCCAGCAAAGAGATAAATCACCTTGACTTCCAAAGCGCCACCAGTTGACGGTTTGCTGGGCCCACCAACGGGCGGATCTTGTCAAGATCCATTGGCTCGTGCCTTGTGTTCCACCGCCTTAAGATCGCCATAGCATCCTTTAACGCGACACTGATGCACCCGACTGCACTTGTCATCACACTTCTTGCCGGCATTCCATGCGAAACACAAATCACGATTGTCCGGAGTTCGCCACACCAGTTAAAGCCCTCTCAATGAGCCAGGGATATTCCGTTTGCCACCACCCTTCTTTCCTTGGTGCTTGCCGCCACCTTTGAAGTCACCTTTGTGGCCTTCGTGTTCACCTTTCTGATATTTCCAAGGTTGTTGATCCAAGGCCCCGGCCGCTTTGAGTGCAATGGGCGTCGTGAAGAACGCCTCCTTAAGGTCAGCATCCTTGGTGACCATATAGAGTGCCTCGCTCAGTGTCTTGGACTGTTGCGTGACAAGCTTCATCGCCTCCTTCCTGAGCTTATATTCGTAAGCGAGAACGATTGACCAGTCAGGCTTCACCTTCTGAGCAAACTCTGTTGTAGATGATGGCAACTGTATACCATACACCCTGTCACCCAAAATGAAGTCAACAAATTTTGTAAAATCTGCTGCAACCAATCCATGCAACCAAGGCTTTGCTTTGTAACATGCCGACATGCGCAACCAAGCGTTGGCCTCAACCCGCATCACTCGACGAAATTTTGTCCTGGTCACACGCAAGTGTCCTGAAGAATCAATTGCAGATTGAATGGAAGACGTTGTTGACTCCTTCCTGCTCACAACTTCATCAAGGGGGGCAGCAACAGGTTTGTTTGTTTCTGTTTCTTCCGACTTCTGCGAAAGGTAATCTGCACTGGGAGACTCGGCATCGGGAATGACTCCATAAACTGCTTCAACTGCTTTCAACATGGCCTGCCTCTCGTGGGTCTGAAGCACCCTCGGCTGGCCCATAACCTTTGCCTCAGCACGAATCTCTGTCTCCTTTGCGATGAGCTCCTTCGCCGTCTCCCTGTCACGATTGCTGCAACCTGAGAAGGATTCAAAGGAGTGTCCTGACGAATTGCAAAATCATGAAGGCAGCCCCCACAGCAGCCCTGTCGTCGGCAATGGCCCCATAGTATCTCGAAATTGAAACCTGATGTTCCAACAGCACTCCTGCTTCCGAAATGACAAACTGCATATCAGCGTCCATGTGTAACGCGACATGTTCCCTCTGTTCCTGAGGTGTCATTGCCATTGCGTCTAAATGCCCCGCCCTTAGGCCTGTGGAGGATGGTCTTAACCCTGAGACATGGATCTGAATCCAACAAAACAAATTGACTTAAAAAGAGAGCCCTGAAGCAAATTTCTGTGAAAGTCAAAGCAAAATTTTCAAAACCGTGCGATTCCATTCAAACACATGAATATGCAATCTGTCTCGCACTGAGCCTTCGCTGAAGGAATGTCACAAAATTTCACCTGAGAATCGAAACCTAAGATCAAGCAGGGCAAACGGTCAAGTCAAAACATGCCAACTGAAATCTTCAACATGCAAAAGGGGTGAACAACAATTGTTTGCCCAACATTTTTCAAGGTGCCCGGAAAGAGTTCGAAAAGGGCTCTTTTCGAAGGGGCCTACGGGCACCAAGGCAACTGGATCACGGCGGAAACATGACTGCGCAAAATTTATACACACAGCGGTCTGGCCAAACGTGAGCCAATCAATCTGACACCATCCTTTCAATGGCCTCAATCTGAGTGATCCGCAGCAGGTCCATCATCTGTTGAAGTTGAAGATGCAGTGGATGAAGAAAGCTCACCAATTTCCTTACCTGATTCTTGCAGCATCTTCTTCTTGCAGGCCCTACAGATGCTATCAAATTCATCCACCTGCACTTCATCAAGAAATCTCACTTCCATACAATGTGATGGTTTCGCGAAACATCCCAACATGCGCAGCCGACGGAAAGCAGTCCTCCTCGAAATGGTAATGAAAAACTTCGCAGTGCGGGGATCCACCAAAGGAGCTTGATTCTCCAACAATGCATCTAAGGAATCACGATCCGGTGTGTCATCGACCACCTCAACATCACCAAACTCAGATGTATCCAATGTCGGATAAAAACCACCAAGGCAGTACTTTCCTGCGATCTCGTTCATCACAGCATGCCTCTTCTTGATCCTTGCAGGATTCGCACCACCAGCACTTGCAGCCGCACGCAATGCTTCGATGACCTCGTCTTCGCGATACACGGAAGGATGGCCTGTAACGATGGCCTCGGGTCACCACCTGTCTTGCAGTCCTCACGTGTTCTTAGTGAAAGATTTCTGAAAATCACCTAAGCAAAACTTCTGTAAAAAAGTTTCCAAAATTTGTTGTACGAAGTTCGTCCAAGGAAGTTTCTCAAAACGCGCAGCGTCCCAAGCAAGATCCCAACCCACCCCCCCGACACGCGTAACCGCACAGACACAAAGGGAGAACCCAGCGAAGCCTGTTACCACAACCTAGGCATTGCTTTTGGCGATTCATCATCGCTTCACCCATCATCGATGCAACATTTGAGTCCCACCTTAGGCTTCGCGCACAAGTCCCGACAACATGGTATCAATTCTTAGGCACACGCGGTCACTTTGCCCACCAACGCAACTAGTGGCATGCACACACATTGACACGCAATTCGCAATTGATCACCACTGTGTCTGGCATGCTGTGTTTAAGAAAGGAAGATACACGCACGCGAAGTGTAAGGAAAGTCGCAAATCGCTGCGTTTGTTCCATGATTCGTGGTTCCGGAGGGTCGAAAAGTAGGCTTGCTAGGGCCGGGGCGCTGAGGTAGTTGTTCAGCAGAGAAATGAAAATTGCACGGCGCTGTCGCACGAAGCGGATTTTCAAGTCAAAATGTCCAAAACGCCGCATTCTTCGACCACTTTTTGAAGTTAGGATGTCCAAAAATGACCAGACTGTGGCGCCAAGCAAATATCCCAGTCAAAATGCTAAAAACACGTCAGTGACGGACCGCTTTTTGAAGTGAGGATGTCAAAAAATGGCCAAGCGCGTTTCAAAACATCAAGGGGCGTGCCTCTTTTTGAAATGGAAATGTCGAAAAAGTGCACGGCGCTGTGGCGCCAAGCAAATTTTCAAATAGAAATGCCCAAAATACCAGCGTTTTCGTTCTGATTGGTCAATTCAGGAAGAGTCAATTAGTCAGTCAGCTAGTTAATGAATCAGTTTCATCAGTTAGTCAGTGAATCAATCAATACGTTAGTCCAGTAGTCAAGTTAGTTACTCAGTTAGTCAGCCAGCTAGTCAATAATCAATTAGGCTAGACAGATAGTCAATTAGTCTGTTAGTCAGTTACACTCCAACCAATCAGTCAATCAGGTGGTCAAGTTATCAACTAGCCGCAGCCTGTTAACCAGTTAGTCAGGATGTCAGTTTGCAACTTAGTTCATCAGTTAGTCAACTAGTTTGTCATTTAGTTAGTCAGTTATTCAGTTGGCTAGATAGTCAGTTAGACAATCTGGCAATTAGTCAGAAGTCAAGTACTCAGTTAGTCAAATCCACCAGTTAATCAGTTAGCTAGTTGGTCAGTTAGTCAGCTAGTCAAGTAGTCAGTTCGTCAGTGAATCAGTTGCAGTTTAGTCCGTTAGTCATCTTGTGAGTCAGCCAGTTAGGCATTTAATCAAATAGTCAATTGTCAGTTACTCAGGTAATCAGTGGTCAATTAGTCAACTAGCTGGTTTGTAAGTTTGTCAATGAGTCAGTTGGTCAGTTTCAGTGAGTCAGCTAGTGAAGTCGTCCGTTAGGCAGCTAGTCAGTTGATCAGTTAGTAAGCGGACTTTTGGACTCATGAAAGGGCCTCGATATGTGCGTGTCATTCTTGCAGGTGTCATGCTATTCATGAACCTCTTCCACTGCATGTGAAACCTACACAAAACACTTTAGGGTTTAGATACCAAAATGGTAGGAAGTCACTTAGGAAAACCTAGTTACCCCACCTTGGCATGTTGAGTTTTGTACTCAACTTGGCAACCCTAGGAGCTTTCCATTTTGTTTTAAACAAACACCACACCAAACAAGCAAAAGCACGGCGAACCAAAAACGAAACAACATCCACGTCTTAGCTCCATTTCTAAGTGCGCCTGTTGCAACTGATGCAATCCTGGCACACGTAAGGAAACATGTGAAACACCGGCACTACGATCCAAATACCGGCTGCAATACATACCATAGAATATGTAACTGCACTTGTAATTGTAAATGCATTCATAGAGATCCAAGTTATCCTCTATGCAATGCTGAGACCACATGCACTGAACTGAAAGTGCCATTCATGGTGACCCGAGTTATCCACCATGCAATGGAGTAGAAATCACTCATCAATACTATCCATGGTGACCCAAGTTATCCACCATGCGATAGTGCAAAGTCACATCAAAACATCAAAGCATCAGCTGGGATTTTGCCTGGACTCCTCATTGGTTTCCCATCTACGAACTCGAAACCGAAAGCCAGACTCTTCATGAAGGAACAAATCCCAATCTGCACCGTGGTCCACCAGGATAGATTCTTCTGGAAGATCCTCAAAGTCTGCAGTAAAGTAGATGTGCTCATTGATTGTGATATAAGGTGGAATAGTCGATGAGGACTCCACCAAGCCACGTGCATCCAAAGGACCATGAGTTCTACGATCATTCTCTTCGAAGTCATCTGAATCCAAAGTGATATTGGCCCACAGGTGCTGACCGTCAGGAAGGCCATCTACCATATACTCAAAAGGATCTGGAGCTTCTGAACTGCTGCTCTCATGAAAAGAAAGATCAGTCACTTCATGCATCATCACCATAGCTCGTGACCTGTTGTAAGAGGAACGGCTGCAGGCACGTAAAACGTCTCTCATTGTTTCACGCATCGCCATATGCCTGCACATTGCAGGTCTTCCTTCCACACATCCAAGGACAACTCGACGAGTCAGTCGCTTGATCATGCATCCATTTGGCCATAGATTCTGGAGAACCACTTGTCTCTGGCTCTGGAAGTTCATCTTGCCATAGACGAATACCCTGCTCAGCAACTTCTTCGGCTGTTGGTTCCTCACCTTCAGGCTCCAGTTGCAAGTTGTCTGAAAAGTCTTGATAAATCTGGCCTTGTCCACTGTCTTGGATAGCAATAGTGCTACCCCCACGCTCCAAAACCACACGCTCCATGTCATTGATAGAACGATGAAGGAGCATCATGTGTTCACTCTGCGCAGCTGTGATGCCATTCAGTTCGTGGCTCTTCAAGACCTTCAGCATGCACGTCAAAACTGCATAACCACGGCCTTGCATAGCATGGTCTGTCTGCATCAAGTGTCGAAGCCTCTGAAAGTTCCCTTGCATGAAAAGATACATATGAAACATTCCATACTGCAAAGGTGTATTGACTTGAGGTCGGCTTCGTCGACTTCTGGATCATTGGAGGCATCACTCATCTCTGCATGGTGTAGCTCCATCCAATTTAATCTGGATCACTTGTCTCGCTCGTGCTTGAGAAAGCATATCTCCTTCGACGGGACTCAGGAGATTCTTCTGGTCCTGGTTCGTCATCATCATCGTCCACGACCATGAAAAACAAAGCCATCATCAATGCAAGCATAACACCAGCAAAACAGACCCATTTCAAGATCTGAAAGTTCAAAATGGAGTTTGCGACTCCATTCTTTCCAGAAATAGCATTGGGCTCGATTGAATCATCCACAGCCACTGTCTGACCCAAGGCCCCAACCATTTCCAGCATAGCCACTCGAAGAACCTGTTTGGCTACTTGACTGCTAGAAGAGCTCTGAGTTGAATCGCTCGGCAATACCAGCTTCACTTTCTTGACTGCATTCCTTGAAGCCTCTTGAAGCTTCTCATCATGAAACTCCACAGCTCCAACATGCTCGCCCTGTTCGTCCACGAAGCCAAAAAGGTACAGAAGCATGTTGCGCCGACGTTTATTCAAGCCTTTGGTTCCCAAATCGGCAGGATTCCACATCGTAGGGATTTGCTTCAACTTCAGCACGCCACTCTTGACCTGCTGTTGCACCCACAGTAGCTTGCCCTGCACATGTCTCAACTTGGAAGTTCCCAGCTTGTTTGCAATCTGTCTTGTAGCTGAGTTATCGACTTTCACCTGCGCTTCCACACCACAATCCAGCAGAAATTCCAGAATGTGCTTGATGTAGATGGTATCAATGCAGGTGCTCGTCATAGCATAGTATTCAGCTTCAGTAGATGATAAGCTCACAACGTGCTGACTGCGGGAACTCGAATGGATAAGGTTCCCATTGATGTAGTGGGCTGCAGAGCTCGTGCTACGAAGATCTTTGCCACCTTGCCAATCTGGGTCTGAGAATGACTCAACCAGGCAGGAGTACTCGCAATTCTGCTTTCCAGCTTCTGCCAACTTCTCAAACAAAGACATACCAGGCTGAGTGCCACGCATCTGCACCCCATAGCCACTGGTACGTTGCAAGTACCCAATCAATCTACCCAACTGTGTCCAAGCATGTTGAGTAGGAGAACTCAAATACGAAGCCAAGCACTTGATTGTATGCTGCACATCTGACCTCTCATGTGAAAGATACAAAATGCAACCAACAAAAGACCTGTAAGTTCCAGACATCGAATCGTCCAGCAACGGTGTCTCGTCCTTGCCAGAAAACACATGTCCCATAGCTGGGGTACAATGCAATCTTGCTGCTTTGCCTCCATTTGCTTTCCTGAACATTTCAACACACTGCTTGATGTGCTTGGTTTCACCATAGATATCCAAACGTTCAAAGCCAACATCGAAAAGATGAAGCCTCTTGAGAAACTCGAAGCTTCCACCAGTTTTCCGATCAACCCAAGTCACGGACAACTTGAAGGCCTTCTTCAGCTCAGGAAGAAACTTCTGGCGCATAAAATCTGCTGTCATTGTGAACAAAACATCATCCACATGTAGAAGCATACAGCCTCCACCGTCAGCCTTGCTCACCTTCAAGATTGAAGGCTGCTCCTTGCAACATTCCATGTTCAACTGCTTTTCCAGGAAATCACAAAAGAAGAAATACCACCTTCGTGCTCCATCGCGTTGACCCGGCAGGCACTTCGCGATGATGAGAGCATCATAGTCACCATTGTCGACAACCTTGAGTCTTCTCTTGAACTCTTGAGGCACTTGCAGGTATGCATCCGAAATGTCAAGAGCACCGATGACATGCTCTTGTCCATACACTCCAGACATCACCATTGCAGGGATCATTCTTGTAACCACTGCATTCGAAGCTGGAGAGAACGTGTCCTCTCGAACCGACAGATAATTGTACTCTCTGGCCACCAACCTTGATCTTCGATACCAGCACAACTGTCCATCACGCTCTTTCTTTCGAAAAGTGCGTACAAACTTTCCAGTCAAAGAACTCCCATAGTTGCTGGAGTCTTCATGGCCAGTAGATCTTTCCAAAACGCCCATCGTCAAAAGTCTATCCACTTCAAACTTGTCTGCCAATGCATCCATCTCAGCCAAAACGTCGTGACTGAGCTCTGGCTCCTCTTCTGTAAAAGGAAGCCATAGAATGCTATCATCCAAACCAGCAGGCGTTTCAAAGTGAAGACTGTCGTCATCCCCACCTTGTTGATAGCCAACATCATCTCGTTCGAACATGCTGACGTCAATCTCGTTGTCATGAAAGACATCAACTTCATCCACATGGACCATAGATACCTGTCCCACCTTTAATCGTTTCATAGGTGGTTCGTCCACACCTGCAGTTGCTTCATCCACCACCATGCCAGGATCTACAACTGATGTCTGCACTTGTTCTGCTTCTTCAGGAGTTGTTGAAACCTCGTGCTTCAAGAAAAGCAAGGGAGTGTCGTCACTCAAATCAACTCCCAAACCTTCAATGGATTCAGGGTCACTTCCGGCTTCGTCTGAACCCTGATCCCCACCTGCTTCAATAGCTGCTCGACCAGGATGTTTCAAAGGTGACAGCTTGATCCTCGTGCCCAAGGTCCCTTCAATCATCCAGGAATGAACTTCGAAACTTCGATAAAGATCAATGTGTCTAAACCACTCAGGAAAAATACGCTTGATACTTTTCGACAGCCTCACACTCGATCCACGTGCAAGGATATACACGTCGTTCGAAGTCTTTCCCAGAAACATGATAGGCATCCATTTGGCTGTGCCTTTCTGCTTGTTTTCCGCTCCAACAAAACCCATAACAACCTCACCAAAAGGGCAGGTCCTTCCAGTGAACTGTCGTCCATGAACTGCTTCAAAAGGAGTGATCCCATTCCGAGGGCAGTAACAATTCAGGATCCAAGCTGCGTGCTTAAAAGCCCATGAAGCCAAAGGATGAGAAATAGGTATCCGATGGCCTATCTTCTCTTCGACTCCCTGCAGGATCACCATTGCATGCTGCCTAACATGGTGAACTGTCTGTTCAACCCAGGCATTGTCACCATGATCACCAACACGTGAGGTGGTGACCGTCACCTTCAAACCATTCTTCATCAAACACTTTTGCACCAACCTTTGAAGCTGTAACATTGCACCTTCATTGTCACAACGCAATTCCACCTCTGAATATCCAAGCTGCAAAACAAACTTGCAAAGCTCACGAGTCATGAAATGACTGTCACTCTTCTTTTGCACCGGCAATGCAAATACTGACCCTGACTTGCCATCAAAACCATTCAAGACAACAAGCTTCTCTTCCCAATCGGCTTGGGCCTCAACCAAACGTGGTAAACCATCGACAGCTTCCTTTCCCGTGTAAGAAAGGTCGAAGCTCACCACACTGACTGCACGTTCGGTTTGGCGCATTGGAGTTGTACCATGTGACTCTGGTCTCCCTTTGTTTGCAACGCAGACTGCACACCATGGTTCATACGGCAAGTGTGTTAGCTCATGACGGCTAATAGTTTCAAAGTCTGCTGGAGGAGCTGCAAGTATCTGAGGTCTTGGCTGCACCACTGGAAGAGCTGGGTGTGTAGCATAGATGACTTCCAATTGCTTTTGCTCAAAATGACTCACCAGCCTTCTGAACAACTTGCTACGAGATCCAGATTGACTGATACCAACATGTTTGCAAGCTGCTCTCAAAGATGCAATTGTAGAGTCTGCCATAAGGACCACACCATCCACGATCACACTGTCACGTTGCAAACCAGCCACATCACCTTGTGGCAAAACAGGAGGTCCTTGTTGAGGTGCAAGTCGATCCGTAGGAGTGACAGGCGCTGGTTGAGAATCTAAAGCAGGATTAGGCACTGCAACAATCTCAGGATTACCTTCTGGCACGGCTTGAGGCTCTGGCATCCCAACATCTCCAACAGCTTCTTGTTGAGGAGCAGCTGGAGTAGCTGACGAACTAGCTGGTGCTGCTGCAGGATACAAAGACTGACTGCTTCGTTGTGATTGGTCAGTACAAAGAATGTATCCAATCTCATCTGCTGAAAGAACCGACCAAGTCAAAATAGTAACAGCACCCATCGAATTCAAAGGCAAACATCTGTTTTCCATTGTTGCAAGAGGTCTGCACTTCTCAACTTGCTCCCAATGTCGACCATTGAAACTCAATGTTGTTCTATAAGGATAATGTTCAAAAGAATATCGATCAATGGGATCCACATAGAAGTTGCCATTCGTTCTAGCTATTGGAAATCCTCTAGCAGTTTCTTGCCAGCCAGATTGAGCCTGAGACCAAAGCTCTGGGATGTCCACCTTGATTGCACGAACGTCACCAACTGCTGATACCTGACGAATGGTGGCTTCCACAACAAAGCTGTCATTTCTAAAATCCATAGCCAAGCAAACTCCTGTAGCAGAGTGTCTTAGCATTGGACGGCCATCATCTCTACGGCAGATATCCCAACCATTCCTGAAAAGATGTCCATACGAAATGAGAGGTCCTGACACTTGTTCAGAAAGAAAGTCATAATCTTTCAACACAATAGTCCTGCCATTGACATCTTGAAGGACAAAATGAAACTCTCTCATGCCTGAGGTTGGAATCTGATTGCCTTGACAATCCTGAATGCTGCCACGTTCTTGGACCGGCAGGCCACAATTTGCATACGCCACTGGAACAACTGTTGCATCTGATCCAGAATCAATCACGATTGCGGTAGAAAGACCATCTTGCACTATTGCTCGGACTGTCTGAGGCTCGCGCTTCATTCTGTATGCAACTGGGGTCCAAGCAGTGTCTGAGAAACTTCGTGGACACACTGCTGCAAATTCACATCTCTCATACAATGTGAAAATCTTCTCAGCTTCAGACCCATTGCATGCAGACGTCCAGTCAACATCACAAGAATATACACTCTGAAATGCGCAATGCTCATGGGACAATCCATCACTCATCACTGTCTGAATCGCCAATGAAAAACTGTTCACACATGCAACTGTTGTCGCAACTCGAAATCATTCTCACCAAAGCATCTGAGACTGCAACGTTACTGCAAATATCGAAGAGAAATACATCCTCTTCACCCATGGCAACACGTCGGACGCTTTGAGAAGCACCTGAAGAAGAAGACTGCTGTTGCTGTTGGTTATTGTATGCTGTGTTGGAAGACCCGGCATATGCTGAACCACTAGCTGAACTACCAAACTGCTGATTCGAAGGTGCCCCACAAGAGGATTGAGCATCATGTTGTTGTTGCTCAACATTTCGAACCTTCTTCGGCTGCCAACAATTGTCTGCTTTATGACCAACCTTACCACAGTTGAAACAAGTGACGGTTTGGTTTGCTTTGTTGGTTCCTGCTCCTTTGCCAGATTTTCCAAAACCACCAAACGAATTCTTGCCTTTGGAACTGTGTTTTCCTTTCAAGCCAAACTTACCTCCTTTCTTTCCTTTCTCAGACCCCTTAGAGTCTTTTCCTTTGAATCCTTTTCCTTTGGGGCCCTTACCGCCAAACTTGCCTATTTTCCTTTCTCCTTTCCTTTGGGGTTCCATTGCAAACGATCCACCTCCATTGGAGCTGAGGTATCGGGGACATCACCCAAAACCATAGATTCACTCCACTTGGTTGTTGAACGCTCATAGCTTAAAACGCCTTCACGGATATCTGAATACTTCGTTGATTCCCCCAATTGAAGTTGCATCCATGTTTTCAACTGACCAGTCAAACAACGCAACAAGACAGCTGAACGAATCGTCTCAGGAAGAATATCACCAAGTTTTTCATATTCTGCAAAAGCCTGTTCAAGTTTCATCACCTGTGAAATCATTGAAGTCTTTGGAGAAAACTGCGGCCATGTCACGATAACGTTCAAGAGCGACATACTACGATTCTGAGATTTGGGTTCGTTACTCAACACCAACTGTCTGTAGCCCTCATACCCATTGAAGTTCTTGACTGCCTTCAACATCAACAAGGGCCTACCTTTCAACAAAGCTGCCATCAAACCATACATGAAGATACTACGCCTTTGCTCTTCACTGCTTTGTTCTGAATCATCGACAACATGTGTAGGATTCTTTCGCAAATCAAGAATATCTGAAACATAGTGATGATCTAAAGAACCCAAATACTCCTCGAACTGCCAACTCCACTCTCTCCATTTGGAAATTTCATCTTCTCTTGTTGTAGGATTGAAATCACCAGGCTTAGGAAGCAAACGATACCAATTCTTGTCATCACTTCCAGTTTTCATCGACTCAACTGCCTTGACTGCTGCTTGAGCAGCTTCCGCCGCACTGTTCGTTGCTTGAATCATCTGTAAAGCAATGAGATTTCCATCAATCTGCTGAGCACTACCCGTTGGAGATCCATCAGCTGGTTGCATTGTCTAAATACGATAAGCTCCAGACAAAATCAGCTGACCACCAAAAAGCAATGGCTCGGAATCCCGGCTCCCCACGGAAAAGGGCTTTGACCGACGCCCCTGATGCTCTCACAAACCCTTTAGGCCTGATCACAGAGCTCCGCTACCATAAGCGGACTTTTGGACTCATGAAAGGGCCTCGATATGTGCGTGTCATCCTTGCAGGTGTCATGTTATTCATGAACCTCTTCAACTGCATGTGAAACCTACACAAAATACTTTAGGGTTTAGATACCAAAATGGTAGGAAGTCACTTAGGAAAACCTAGTTAAAAACACCATCTCCAACCTTTTGCAATCTTCCATTTTCCATTTTCTGGCATCAATGCTCGTACGAGGGAGACGGTCTGGCCTGAAGAATTGCAAGGTGTCCACGTGCACATCAGTTCCGCGATACGATGAGTGACGTATCAAGTTGAGCACTGTTACTCTTTCCTCATCCAGTAAGCTGACACCTTCCACCAGGGCATCACTCTGCTGTTCCAGGCGGTCTAGATAAGACCCATCAGGCTGCCCTTTGGGTTTGGTCAGATGACCAACATAAATCTCTCGCTGAGACCTACGAATTTCCTTATCCAAGTCAGCACCCAACATATGAGTGGTGATCTGATTTAGGTGAAGGAACCTTCCCACAAGCATGCCTTCTCCAGTGTGAAAGGAGTTTCCAATCATTGAGCAACGGATGTCTTCTCCAAATCCCTTGCCCCTTTTTCCCGCTATGCCCTGGACTATATGCCATGGACTAAAACCCATTAATACCTCACGCTCACCAGCGCAGGCCACTCTGAGGTGAACCTCATTGGTCAAACAATTTTCCTTGTATGCAGCTCATCTGTCTGGCTTAAGCCTGCCGGGGAAGCAGGTGGCTTCCGTCTGGGTATCGAACGAGTGAATGTAGGAATTAAGGCTTCCACGATCCTTCCCCCCCACCTCCATCCTGGCAGTGGCCATAAATCTGGATCCTCCCAAGGACCCAACAAGTAGTTGGGCCCTTTCTCCACCAAGATGGACTCATCCAAATCCTCTGAAACCCAGAGAAACCGGGGTCTCCTCACTGTCGACATGCCTCCACTGCAGATTAACCATTGTGACCAAGTGGTTTCTTTCCTGAAGACAGCTTGGTCTTCAGGGTCACAAATGACATTCTCAGCAAACCCATAGTGCCACATTCTTCTTCTCTTTGCCTCATTGACCACCAGCTTGATCACACGGACCATGTCGAAGAAGAGCGCACTTCTGCCATCCTCAAAGTGCAACCTCTGAGAGCTCAGCAATGATAGTCCTTGACAGGGACTGCCACCGCTCTGAATCACTCCTTGAGGATTTGGGAAAGAGTCAAAGGCCTCTCGCACCATCTTCTCATCCACCAGGCAAATATCTTTCCAAACAATTGTTCGTGGTAGGTACTGCCTCAGAAGGCTGAGGCAATTTTCGCCCCGCTCGCACATCACTGTCTGTGACGTCCTGAGTCCTAGCCGCTCAAGGCCACGACTCATTCCACCAATGCCTGCAAACCATTCAATGGTCAAGAACGACCTCCCCAGATCATCAACCACTGCCGGAACACCCAAAGTATCCGAGATTGAAAAAAATCAATCGAGATTGATTTTTTCAATAGATATTGATTTTTCACTTTTTTCAATAGAAATTTGAAATTTTCAATCGAAATCTCATGTTTGAAAATCAATCGAAATGATGATCAAAAATCAATAGAAATCCTTTTCAAAAATCAATAGAAATTTCAATAGAAAACCACCTCAAAATCAATAGAAATTTCAATAGAAAATTACTTGAAAATCAATAGAAATTTCAATAGAAAACTACTTCAAAATCATCCAAAAACAAAAGAAATTTGCACTTGCCAGACAAAAATTGGGCTGTCCAACCCCAAGTGATTTTACCTGAAATTGTACTGTTTTTACTTATAACACCATTAAGCTGAAGCTTTAGGCTTTCCAACACAGGACTATATATATTGTGGGGCTGTCCAACCCCAAGTGATTTTACCTGAAACTGTACTGTTTTTACACTTATAACTCCATTAAGCTTAAGCTTTGGGCTTTCCAACCCAGGAGCTGTGCACTTCCCAACCCATACAAACCAGATGGCTTTCTTTTTACACATCATCCAGCACCACCAGCTGCTTTAAGAGAAGGCGCCAGAAAAACCTGTATTTCTTCATCATCACTGCTGGCACATTGTGAGGGGGTGTTCCCCTTAAACATGCCACAGCCAAGTGCACCATGGTA
>OMLO01002463.1_pt1 | contig 14955 bp, 20 predicted proteins | sample 1674811 | NCBI WGS metagenome assembly OMLO01 (sample SAMN06265003, study PRJEB25207) | coral metagenome | isolation source: Coral host | place: Mexico:La Bocana,Puerto Morelos, Mexico | collected 2008-11-13 | reverse complement strand
GATATGGCCAGCGGAGTTTAAAGCAACTCCCCCGTTGGGTTGCAACTTATTCTGCAGCCACGTGAAATGCGGAGATGGTCCTTAATGTTTATCCAGGATGTTGCTAAACCCCTGGTTGATGATCATATGGGGGGTCCATTTTTTCCGGTGAACACCACTATTTTGGGGGTAACCCCCCTGAATAATCCAGATTTGGCAACATCCGGGGTCAAGATTAATCTAGATGCCCTTGGGCAGAACGCACTTGACCTTCCTGCCAAGTCGTAGCCACATCTCTCAGGCAGCGATTTGACTGGCCAATCCCTTTGTGATGCTCCAGTGCAAGTCTGGCAGAGAAGGAAAAAGACTTGACAGTGGCAAAAAGTAGAGAAGTGCAAATTGATTGGGGGATAACTGGGATAACTGCTCAGGTTGATTGACTGCTCATTTGGACGTGAAACTCAACGAGACTGAACGGTCGGAAATTCCCTTTATAAACACTGAGTCATAGGCATTCCCAGATGCTCCAGGGAGGCAAACATCCCTGACATTTGGATGGGGGGTGTACGGTACAATTATTACTGTAAGATTAGGGTCAAATCATATTTACCTGCGTGGAGCATCTGGGATAGGTTCCGTCATGTTCATGTTCATTTCAGAAACATCTTTGTGAGCACTATCTTTGAGTTGCTGGTGGAAACCTCTCCTCCGACAGCCATCATAAAACATGGATGGGTGTTCCCAACTGATTGTGGGATTGCTTCAATGGGATTCTTGATTTATTTGCATTCCAGCAAAAGAATGTAAAAGTCACAAACTCCAAAAATTATGATTATGACACTTCTAAAATTGCGTGAATAGGTCCTAGGTCATCAAAAATTACGGATTCGGCGGTGGTGAAGTAGCCATGTCACAATGGCAGCCTGGATACCATGACAATCCAAGGTGACCAGTTGGAAAGTCATTTTTGTTGGTCCATTCGTAAATGGGTTTTCGAAAAGTCAGTCAGACTTGTCAGGTGACTCAAAGGACGGGTATGAAACCCAACCAAATGGGTCCTATTGTAATGCAGAATGGGCTTGTGGCAACACCCAAGGAGGGTTTATCTGGGCTTTTATCTAGGGCCAGCGATGTAAACTTTTGTGATTGAGTGATTGACTTGTAAAAACAATTGGGGGTGTGAACCATGACAGCGAAAACAAGGAAGAAGACCACCAAGAAAATGAGGCAACACGCCATTTACTACTTATACAGACGGGCCCTGAGGTTAGCTAACTGGTTAAAACATATATTCATGCTATTTGGGGTTGATTTCATGCCATTTGGGGTGTAACATGTTTTGTTTGATCTTTGAGCAAGTGAATTTCAGAAGCTGATATGAAATAATTCCTGTAACATCAATCACCCATCAACCGCAGACCCATTTTTCCTTTTCCCCCAACTTCGTCCACCGCTTTCGCTTCATAGCTTTGATTCATCTGGGCTCTGGCACACAGATGATCATGACATCCAACATTTAAAAAGCAGATCAGACCAAGCGAACACAAGCGTTCGCACTAAGATCTTTTCCACGAAAAGTCTTTCGCCACAAGTAAAGGGGTTTCCTAGGAGCGACCTCATTGTCAGCCTGATTATAGCCAACACGCCACACACGCTGCAGCGATTTCGAAGCCAAGAGCGCCTAGGTAAATGACACTCATGGTGTTTTTTTAATGTTTCTTGAAAGCCCACCCACTATGATATATGGAAAGGCTTCCAATCTTATTTTGGTTGGGTCTTCATGGATATTCATTGACTAATTTGAATGGAATGAATTAAGACCAAAAAAATCATCACTAGTGTTGCCAAAGGAACATCATTGGTGAAAGCACTAGCTACATTCACCGCCTTGTAGTTTGCTGAAATTGTTGCCCACTGCATGTAGAGTTTTTTCTCTTTGGGTTTGACCAGAAACGAATCTTCAGAGCCCTCTCCTTCATGGGGTATATGTGTAAAGCATCCTTTAGATATTTATGCACAATACATCATGATCCACATATCTTTTGCGATAACGACATTAAACATTCTAATCTTTCACCTCCATCATGTTTACTCTGATTCTACTTCCTATAACGTAGGACACAGTTCCAGATTTCAAATGATGAGAGGTCAAAAACATAGTTGGATGTTTTTTTGTATCTCTCATGTATGTGAGTGTTCCTTTGAAAAAAATATTAGGAAACATGATTCCTGATCCACATATCAAAACACTTGGTGTAAACACGTAAGTAAGCATAACACAGTGGTGTCCTTCTGCAACGGATCGACGAGTCAGGTCATGAACACATAAAGTAGCGTCCACAATCTCTGATTCCTCCAACTCGAAAAGAAGGGCTCTCAGGCTGGTTGGTTCTGAGTCCTCCATTGACTTACTGTTCTCCTTCTGGATTTCCAAGATCATAGTAGTAAGATCGTTGTGGATTTCAAACACCGTAGCGCATTCCAATGCAGTATCTTCAGGGGTTCGAACTAACAACAAACATCAAACAATTTCAAGTTAAAAAACTTAACCAGGCTAATGTACTTGATGCTGCTACACACTTGGTTTTCAAAAACTGACTCCTATCGCTCATTTGTTTTTCTCCTGCTTGTTCCCCGCTCCCTTTCAACGCTAAAGTGGCTGTTGTTAGCCAAATTTCTTGTTTTGACACTTGTACCTTGCAGTGGTCAACACCACTTCATAGCTGGTAAAAACAAGTTGCAGCCAAAACAATTGAAAACACTTTTGTCCCCTAAGTTTCAAGATAGCCAGTCTTGTGGTCTTACGCTCACTCTGCGACTGCTTGAGCTTTCTTAGCGCGTTTTTGGTTGTCACGTCCCTTTTGGGTGACTCGGCGACGACTCATTTCACTAGGGCTCATCTTGCTCACAAGGCGAAGGCGATCAGGGCAGGTCAACCACCTGAAGCTCTTGTGAGAATTGGGGAGGACAAAGAAGGTAAAGGACTAACACAAACAAGATAAGCCAGAAGAATACAAGAATCTATATAATCTTCATGATGCTTTCATAATCATGACTATCTTTGGAAAGTATACCTCCCAAAGAAAAAGGTCCCAAGATCAGTTTAAGATACAGTGCACGAGCTTCGGCAAGTGCATCCTTTGGCTTGCTTCCATTCTTCTTCAACTCCATAGTCTTCTCTTTCAAGAATTTGTGATACGCAATTCTCATGGAATGATCACCAGTCGGCACAACTCCCTTAGTTGGAAGTAGCAAAGCCCAGTTTTTTCATGAGTATGATTCTTGATCTACTATTCAATCTTAGTTCTACTTAATAAGAAGTTATAGCAACAAACAGCAAACAAACTATGTTTATCCTGCAAATATCGGCGGAACAAAAGCTGCGGAACAAAAGCTTCACTGAAAACAAGACTAAAGATCTTCGCGAACCGTATTTGCGCTGCCTTCGCTCTTGCTTTCTTCCTTCTTCTCCTCTCGAGTCTTCTTCTGATTCTGCTTCTTTTCAGTCTGTTTGCCTTTCTTGGTCTTTGCCTTTTGCCACGCAAACTTCCCTTCGAACTCCGCAAAAGATACCTTCTTTGCCTTCATTGCCTTCATCTTTGCGCTACTCTTGGCCTTACTCTTGGCCTTTGCTTTAGCTTTCGCTTTGGCCTTGCCTTTGGCAAGTGCCTTCGATCCTGCTGCACGCTCTTTGATTGTTTTCTTAGGTTCTTCCAATTCCAAGGCGTCTGCACTCAAAGCCTCTTCTGACTCTAATTCTTCATCCACCACCTCAGACTCGTCATGTTTTTTGTCTTCTACTTGCACTTCATCTTCTTGTTCTTCAGGTGTCTGTCTCTTCTCTTCTACTTTCCTGCCCCTTCCACGACCTCGACCTCTGCCACGTCCAGCAGCAGCTTGGTCAGCTTTCCCAGGCTTAGAGAAAGACTCCTTGAGGTTTCTGACAGCTTCTTTTGCTGCCTTCTTATCTGCTTTGCTCTTCTCCTTTGCTTCATTGATTTCCTGAATCAATCTTTGCTGCTCATTTTGGTTCAACACACTATTGCCCTTAGTGTTTGTAGAAGTCATAGGAAGCTCTCCCTTTGAACCACTAGCTGCATCCTTTGCTCCCACTGCGCCAGAAGGTAAAGGGGAAGAACTAGAGAAAAAAGGTGGTGGTGTCTCTGTTTGCCCAGGACTGGTTTCAATCATCCGGTCAATGTCCTTCAGGGAACAAACGACTACTATATATACTACTCAGAAATTGATTTGAGAAACACTGCCCAGAAAACACAACTTGAACAAGTTTTTTGAGGTGGACACTTAGTGGCCAACACCGCAACTAATATACCCCAGATTTTCAGAACGATTTTCAAAACCCGGTCCGCTTTCAAACCGTGCTTCGCAAGCATTTGTTCTAAAGCACTCATGGTTGACCAACCGCAGCGCAAAGGAGTGGGGATCTAAAGTCAGATTTACTGATCAAAACGTCTTTGAAGCTCAACGGCTAAAGAACACAATCTATTCTTTGTTACCAGTTGGCATTTTGTCTGCAAACACATCTCGGAATTTAATATTTGATGAGTAGTTTTAAGGTGAATTGCGAGATGTGATTTTCAGATCAAAATGCAAACTGAGCACGCTATCATGGCACAGACTTGCAGAAGGAATTTGATGAGATTTACTGAAGACCCCAAACAGCCTCCAGCTTCCCTGATAAGCTTTGCCACTTTGTCATGGGCCAAAAACTTTGACTTGCCATGGGCGATCACCATCTCATCCCCATCCAATACAGTAGGCATATGAGCAACCTTGGAAGGGTCAGCTAAATAGGAGGTGATGTGATATTTTTTGAAATAAAATATAAATGTACTATCATCATCCCCAAAATTCATCCCCAAAATAATTTTCACCCAAGAAAGACAAGATGTTTCTTCAGCTAATGGACGAACCAAAGCTTGTAGCGCTGGTTGGGAATGCAGTTCAAGGTCTCACCACTGCGATTGGAAGCTGGGGTAATAAACAAAGTACCACCCGGCGCCATTGCAGGAAACTTAGCCTCCACTACATATTGATCCATAAGCTCATCACTTGTAGAAGGTTCCCCGGACCAATATTCAATCACCTCTTCCACTGGCTTTGCTGGAACCATCGCCATGTCGTCCACCGGTGCCAGCTGAAACCTGAAAGGACAGAGGGTAGTTGGAAAGGGGGCCTTTCTGACTACTATGCAGTGGGAAGTGAAAACATTAACCTTTGGTTCAAGAGAAGAATGGTACCATACCATTTACTAGGGAAGTCTATGACTATGATGGTTTCTGAAATTTGAACTCACTTCAGATTAGGGGCTTCGCATCAAAATCAAGGATAAGTTTTTTCCAATCTTCACATCGAATAGGGTCTTGGGCATACAAGAGCCGCACTGAGTTGGGCAAAGAGAAAGTGAATTGTCTTGCACCCTGAGACTCTGTATTGCGACTTACCTGCGCGAACTTCATAGGAAAATCAGACAGGTTTACACTGGCTGCCGGTGGAGCTTCTGCCTCATATTTCCGGAACCCTTTGAAAAGAGTGGATCCTTTCTTCCACTCCTGTAACAGGGTGTGAGATCAAAAGTTGAAATATGTTTATTTAAGTGGTATTTATTTGAGTGGTATTTCTATCATCGTAACAGGGTGTGAGATTTTTATCATCGTTTATTTGAGTGGTATTTATTTTGTTCATATATTATGATGATGTTGGGTTCATCATGTTTTGAAAACACATCGAGTACAGGAAACCAATTCTTTGAAAACAACAATTCACAATTGAAAGTGTTTTCGACCATCATATCCTGAAGAAGTTCATTTGCCATAATCCTCTCACTGAATGCAACTGCTTCCGTGTTGGGGCTGATGCTCAAGGTCTTCAAAGCTAAGTGATCCATCCCCAAGGTGAGTTGCCATTTGACACACACCTTCTCTAGGAAGGCGTCATAGGGTGTAAAGTTGACCACGCCACCCACACTACCTGAAAACTCCACCCCATGGAACAAAGGTTCCAAAACAATCCGTGGCAGCTCTGTCCCTGCCAGGAGCTGTGCTGCCTCCTGTGCCTCGGACATCGACCTGGGCATGCGATGGGAGGTTGTGAAGAAGAGTCAACTCAGAGCTAGAACCTAGAACTTTCACCTATCACTATTTGTTTTATGATAAGTTTCAGGGCCATTCACAAGTCACCATAATTCAAAAGAAAAAAACTTATTTATCATAGTTCTTTCTGCTTAGGAACCGTGGCCCTTCGCTAGCACTTGGAGTACTGTCTTTCCCAGAAGTAGGCACCACGTACTCCGTTTCTGGAATGAAGCTCAAAGATCCCCGGGTCGCCCTGATAAAGGGAACATACTCAGGGACTTCATGAAAAGGCATCAGTACCCATAATATCATAACTTGTAAACAAAACATTTCCTAACTATGGCCGCTCCTGTCTTGAAAGAGCTGGGAGGCACAGAATACATTTGAATCCAGAGCGGAATCAGGAATCACGATCCATGCGAAGTAGCTAATGGGAACCTTCTTTTGTTGTGGTGGCGGCGTAGTTCTGATGTTAACGTAGAAGCTTGACAAATTCTTCGCATCGAACTTATCCTCAATTTTCCTCCCAAGGTTGCATGTGTTTTCTGATTTGGGGCTAGCGAAACAAGCTTTTGGGATTGAAATCAATCGATAAAAAAACACAAACGTAATACATTTCATGCGATACATCGGAACCGGTATCCTGATCTCACCACGTAGTCCGTTTGTGGTACGTTCACTGACCAAAGACGGGGCTATCACGAAACCACATGCATGGGTTGCTTTCCGGGATAGTGCTTTCTTGAGTCGAGAACTGACATCTTCAAGATCTTTCCCAGATAATCTCCCATACTTCATAAGGTCGACCCAAACTACAACACCACCACCCTTGCCATAGATCTCGGACTGGAACTGCCAGGGGCTAGTTGTAAGGAAGTGGGGAAAAGAAAAAGAACAGTGAGGTTCCTACAACTTATTTCACAGAACTGTTTATTAAATACAAACAATTACTAAATAATAATCTCAAAAAATCTAAACTTGAATTCAAAATTGTTTGGAGCATGTTTCCCATATCTATCCTCTGCCAGTGATTGGTCCGCTGTTGGACATGCCAAAGGGATATGGTTGCAATTTGATTTCGCAAACTTGGTCACCATTGAAGCCCCTATGGAATTTTGTTCTTTCAAATGGGTCACCTTGGCCAATCGTTTCGTTTTTTCGTTGCTTACACATGCGGCCAACAATTTGGCACACATTGAAGCATCATGACATATCTTCAAGGTGTCAGTGTTCCAAGCTGCATCAGACCTGGAAGCCTCATGTACTTGGATTTTTTTCTCAGCTTCACCCAGTGCACTTTCCACCAAAGACTCTTCCGTTTTCTGAGGTGAATTTTCTGCCCACATTTGGGTGACTGATGGGTGGAACGTTGGATCCCCGGAAAAGACATGGCTGGTGAGGTCCTCATGATAGTCCCTTAGTTGTTTCAACCGAATGGAAGGAACGCAGAAACATAACTTATAGTTAAAACTTTTAAACCACCCCCAAAAAAAAACCTGGAAAAAAAAGGGTAAGGACTAATTATAAGAAGAGTGTCCCTTCAATCACACGGGTCTTGACCTGTTTGATCGTTTTTTCATCAAAGACTTGGGCGTTGTTCTTGTCGGGGTCAACGTGTGCAGCCATAGCTTTTAATACATACCCAGCTGTGCAACAAATCTCAACCTCCTTTTCCCATTGGCAAAGGGAAAGCCGCGCACTTTGTGAACTACTGGTTGTACGGGAAACTGCCAACTGGTGAAGAAACAAAACCCTTTCCAAGAAGAGTTCTTGTTTCGCGCTATCCATTTTGCAGATGTCAGCCCAGCAACCATCCGCATTGTTGGCATTGCTGCCTAGAAGCCACCTTTCCCCAAGGAGATGTTCTCGACCAAAGGCTGCCAGGGGGCACCCATCAATGAAAGTCTTTGGAAATCAACTTAGGGAACCAATTATGGGGGATTTAGCTTTCATGTCTAAAGGGATGTCATGGATTTGATTTTGGGTTAGGTTGATGATGTGATACATCATGATTTCAATTTTTCTTGGAAAAAGGAATCTATATCATATTTAGTTCAACTCCCAATACTCCCGCCTGATTTTTCCACCCGATAGACATGGAAATGTCTTTCGATGTGAAGCCATACCGTATCACAAAGCCCCACCTCAGATGTAAATGGTTGTTTTTTTGGTTTTTATTTAGCTATAAGGTATTTTGTTTTGCCTCTCCTCTATTAAAGGTTGCATGGTTAAAACAAAATCCAAAACATGGGTTACCTGCCTATTGGTTACCTCACAAAAATAGCTAAGCTACCTTCAGCCTGTACAACTTCAAGGCTGCTGCAGAATCCACCTGGATCTTGCTGTTAGACTTCGCAAACCCATAGTTATTGTAGTCAGAGCACCCTTGAAGAAATGCATCTTTGTATGCCATTGTTGGCGAAACTGCCTGAAGGTGGAATCAAAACAACTCTAAGTGAGTCACCTATGCCTGCTCGATTACCTAATTTTTCCCAACATTAACTACCAATTATTCAAGTGGCATAAAACAATTCACCCAAAAAAACTTTAAACTTGACTTTTTGTTGGGGCCAGTCCTGCAATTGCTTCGCTCTAGCATCGAAAACCAAGGCTTGTTGAAGAAGATTCTTCTGTTGTTTCAATGCTCGTTGTTGAGCCATTTGGACCCTCCGAAACAGATACCACTCCTCTTTCTCAAGAAACACGTAGACGCTGGTCACACTCAAAGCGTTCGGCAACCACCTGATTGGGCTGAGGTTTTTTGCTGAGGAATGCTGGCATCAGGAGCATTCAAAAAGGGTCAGGTCTAACTGGGCCTAGATTGAACTATGCTATGTGGCAATTGAAACCATCCTTGGTAAAATATACACGAACCTTAGCCATTACTAAACATATGTTTGCTGATGGTCTCTTTTTTCCTTGGGTAACGAGAGTCTTGACCATAGTCAAGCTTCAAGATTCAAACGAAAGCTGCCAGTTTCATCGTTTCTGAAAGGATGACACATTGGTCTGCATCAGCTTTCTTGCGGGCAAGGTCAGTGAAAAAACACATGCAAGAACAAGAAGGAAGGAGATGGAGAAAGTTAAAAAAGATCGAGAAACAAAAGAAACTAGAGCCCATGTTGAGCATTGTTGAACATGCTCAAGCAATGCCAACAAAGATTGCTCCTAAGAGCAGAATGTGGATCTGAATCTAAAGATGAGCATGTGACAACGCCCACCATGAGAAGATGCAATGGACTAAGTCCATGAGGAACGTCAAAACAATTGCTTTAACTTTAAGGCAAGCGCTAATCACCATCCAGTTTTGCTGGCAGTTGTAGTTGTCAGGAGGCGTGGCTTTTGGAGCATTGCCAGTGATTCTCTTGAGCCTATTTATATATATTATAATATATTTTTTTTGCTTCGCACTTAAAGAGACCATCAGCAATGATAAGGCTACAATTATTGATAGCAGGACTATCTAGCCTGGAAGTACCAAATTTCTGAAAGGAAATAACACCTATACCTTTTCTTTGAGGGCTGGGTGACAATCTGATCCCCAAGGCAAGAAGGGAGTTTAAAGGCATCCCTTCCTTTTTTTTCTCGCGGATTAGTTGGCATTCGAACAAAGGCGAGGATTTCACTGAAACCCTCACCTTTCCACAGTCCCAACAGTTTAAGGAGGTTATTTTCCCTCTAAGTTTTTTTTGGGGGGCCAGGATTAGTTGGTATCCAACCTAAAGGCGAGGGTTTCAGTGAAATCCTCACCTTTCCGCAGTCCCAACAGTTTAAGGAGGTTACTTTCCCTCTGATCTAGAAATTTTTTGGGGCCAGGATTAGTTGGTATCCAACCTAAAGGCGAGGGTTTCAGTGAAATCCTCACCTTTCCACAGTCCCAACAGTTTAAGGAGGTTACTTTCCCTCTGATCTAAAACTTTTTTGGGGCCAGGATTAGTTGGTATCCAACCTAAAGGCGAGGGTTTCAGTGAAATCCTCACCTTCTTGCAGGTTCTAAGAATTTAAGGGAACCGGTTTCCCTTAACTTAACTTTTTTTCTTGGAGGAGACCTGGCTGAAAACTTTGAGGCAGTTTTCCCTGGACTGATTCCCTTTTGTTTTGGTGGGGATTAGTTGGCATTCGAACTAAGGCGAGGATTTCACTGAAACCCTCACCTTTCCACAGTCCCAACAGTTTAAGGAGGTTATTTTCCATCTAAATCTTATATTTTTTTGGGGCAGGATTAGTTGGTATCCAACCTAAAGGCGAGGGTTTCAGTGAAATCCTCACCTTTCCACCACCACGAAAATGCATCAGTTCAGTCAACAAAATCTTCCTTCCCCTTGAATTTTTGAATGTTTTTATTGGTGAATCCCAATCTTTTTGAAGGAGATGTGTTGTCATCTTGGGTTCATTTGAAACCGCGACATGTATTGTGGACAAACTGGGTTGGATCAAAAGCGTCACCTTCTGGGGCTTGGATTTATGAGCCTTGTAAAGGCGAGGATTTCAGTGAACCCCTCACCTTTGCCAAAAGGACCTCTTTACATAAGGGAATTGATATTAAAATTTGATCGTTTGCGTCGGTTTTTGCATTTCCAAACCCCTAAGATTCAGTGATGTATTGGCAAAGACGAAGGTTTCAATGAACCCCTCACCTTCTGGGGCCCTAGATTTTAAGTGTGAAAAAGACGAACCTTTTGATCCATTAGTGGGACCCACTGGCCTTCCAAACTCAGTAGTCATGTCAGCTGTCAATGTAGGTTTCAGCTTCAAATAGGTCCAGAGCACCCCAAACCACAGAACACTGATTCGGGATCCTCCCTTGTTGGCTTCAAAGCACAAATTGGTCAAATCACTTCCCACACCGATGTCGTGGTTCCTTATTTTGATTTCCACTGACTCCCTGAAACCCTCATACTTGTTGGCAAAGATGTCTTTAGCTAAACAGGCCCATTCTTCCAGGATTGGCCAACCATCCTCTGGCTTTGACACCCCAAAGCAAAGCAAGGACAGCTGGAATGGACTCGTCTCACTGCTGTTCGGGTCCTTGGGTCAAAATTATTGGTCTTAAAATTTGGGAAACATTATGAGGTTGGCACCCAAAGAAAATACTCTATCTTGAAGGGGCCTAAAGAATCCAAAGAAGAAATAGTTTCTTCCATTTGTTTCCAAAGATCGAACATCTTGGAAGCTTCGGGAACCAACATTCCAGGGACAAGTGAGAGAAGCCACGTTTTGAGGGGCTCCAACACCATACCATCTTGGATAGTATCAGCCACCATTTTCACTGGGTGCTCATCTTTCATAGGATCAAAGCTCCTGAGTTAAAGGATCATTTCCCAACAAAACCAAGAAACAACAAGACTGTTATCATAAGAATAATATCTTTCGTTTGATACCTGCCGGAAAAGTTTATTTGATGTCAAAAGATCATAAATGATTTTGGGGCTAGGGTCATTTACAAATAAATTTCAAATCAAAGATGTTTAATCAAACATATTCAATTGCCAATGGTCCCAATGGCTTCCACCATGCGATCCACCCAAGGCCCTAAAGCGACCTTTGCCGCCTTTCGGCCACCACTGCTAGAGGCATCACCGCCGCCCCCACGTTTGCCCATGGTTTCAAAATTAACCCTGCCTATGGGGTTCCCTTGGAAAGCAAAATGCTGCAATCAGATCAGACTTTAATGTATACTAGCCTGTATGTTTAAATGATGTTTTTGTATTCAAAGCTGTCGCCAAAACCACGCCCAAAACAAATTGTGTTTTGTCTTCACCTCGGATTTCGTATGAAAGATTGCGTTCGAATTTGTTGCTGGCACTTTGTTGCCAGGCACATCAAAGTTTTGGGAAGGGGTGTAACCAAAAAAACATCTTCATATTGAAATTCATGTTTGAGATAGAACCCTTTAGTTTTAAAAATAATTACTTACTGTTAAGTGTTTTGCACACTATGCCATCACTCCCTATCCAAATAAAAAACTGAAAGCCACCGCATCATGGAAGCCTATCACTTTGTGACTGGCTGTAAACACATTACCATTGCAATGAGACATGCCCCCACGCATGGGGTATTCATTGCGTTTCCAGCCATAGTTGTGATATGACTGTCCTTGATGTCATCGGTAATCAATTGTGGTGCCCCACATGTAGTCTGTTGCTTTTTGGTGATTGGAAGTACATGGCTGGCTAATGCCTCCAATGGGTGCATCTTCCGTTCAAGGTCCTAAGGGGATCAGAGTTTACCACTGAAACTGGATGTTCCCAAATATTCTAACACTGAATGATTAATCCCTGAGATTGCGCAAACCCTTGAAAAAACCAAATTCCCAGTAAACTTTGCAATTGGTTTTGGGGGTACTTCACTTCGCCTTGTATGATTATGATATTAGTACTTCCCAACCCAAACCTATCCTGACTCCAAATGCAGGTGTTTGTAGTCAAGCATTGAAGGGTTCCATCTGCGAGTTCATAGCGGGGTCGACCTGTCCTAACGAGTTGGTTCAAATCTGGGAAGCCTTTCGTGGGGAAGTCTCGCTCATAGTCACGCCTGTTGTTCTCCTGGCAAAAGGGCAGTGTGGGGGTGAATCACCAGTATGGAATGGGATCAGCAGGCTTTCTTACAACGATTTGTAAATTTCATGCCAGAATTATCTCACAAATGGGTGACATTCTCATTTTTGAGTCTAACTTTCAACAATGAACTTCACAAACTAGTTTTTATCCCATTAATTGATTCTTCTCCTGGCTTTGGGTCAAAGATCCCTTTGGTAGATCCATCCAAAAATAATCTTTGGCTGAAAGTTGAGCACGTTCACGTAGGCATTCCAAGATGTCATCAAGTTCCATGCCATCTCTCCATTCCACTTTGGTTTTGTCCCATACAATGATGTACCTCCTAGGCCTGGAAGCTCCCTGACCATACAATCGGGGATCTATCACTGCAGTTTGGGAACCCCAAGAATCTGGAAGGTTGTCGCTAGCATTGGTTTCTTTGTACTCTGGTACATTTTCAACCAATCCAGCATCATGTTTTTCTTCCTGTAGCAAATCATAAAACCTTTCATGTGTTTTGTAGGTCACATCATTCCTACCCTTGCCAAGTCCCATTCTCGAATATGCAACGCAAGGAGGACCTGAGCCGCTTGCGCAAGCAAAGGCGTGGGTTAATGGTAAGGTTTGGGGCAGACAGGATGAAAACTGCCAGTCAAAGCGTTGGGTATCAACTAAGGTCAGAACCTGAAGTATTCACCTTCATACCTGATTGGTCTCATCAAAGATTTTTAACAGACTATTTTTCAACATAAATCATAAATGTTGAGGAACAAAACAAAAATCATCAAAACAAAGCAGGGCTTAGAATGAATGCGAGGTACCCCGTTTGGGCTTTCGCTTGTGCAAACAGCAGAATCGCTCATGGGTTGTGCAATACAGCTTCTTCACTCCGGGCTTGTATTCAAGGATGTCCCCAAAGTTACAACAGTGATAAGTGTTTTTGATCACTTTCTGACACGGTTTCTTCCATTCAAAGCTCCACAAATGCTTGACGCATGGGGTAACCTTTCGTTTCTTTCGCAACGCTAAGTATCTTTGGGCAGCAGATTGCAAACTGATCATAGCCTTAGGTAAGGAACCAAAAGGAACCCATGAGCTATCAGTCAAACAAACTTGAATGGGCGATCCCCAAAAACATCAAACACCTTAACTTATATAATTCAAATAAGGGATGAAATGCAATCTTACTTACTGAAACCTGCTCTAAGAAACAGACTCTGCACACCCCACCCCACTGAAGCAACTGGTGGTCTGCCATTGCCAGCTCAAAAGGCGATCGGTGAGCACTTTGTGGCCATACCGCTTGGCCAATGCCTCAAGGAAACGGTCTGGCCAAGCGAAGAGTTGATTGAATTTTTTGGGACCGAGTCGAGAGGTTTCATCAGGCTTGGCAATGGTGCACTTGAAGTAGCGACTCTCCTTCTTGATGGTTTTCCTTATCTAAGCTGAAGAAGAGGTGAGAAATAAATGTTGTTTGAACTTGATTTTCTTGGGGTGACTTACAATCAATCATGAGAAATTGTCAGGAACGTATCCTAGCCTAACTGAACCAAGCTTCTTCACTTGCTTTGTTGACCGAGAATTTGTGGAAGTGGAAGCCCCACATTTCTTTGATGGTGCATCGTGGGCCTGCCTTTTTATGCGAGTAACAGCATCCTTCAAGCTGATGGGGGCCATCCCGTTTTCTATGAAACTACACTGGGCTACACACCTTGAACCTAATCAACGGTATCATTTATATCATTTGCATTCAGTTATTGAGTCAAGTTTCCAACCATAAATGTGGAAATCTTTGCGTGAGACCAATCTGCATCTTTTAAGACTACGCCTGCATTGACCATGATGGTCAGACATATAAACTAATTGACACAGAACTAATTGGAAGTGATTGAATCAAGTGTCAATCACCTAGTTGGTAGATAAAATAAATCCCTTTGAATTAAGCAGCAACTACCAGCAGCACTAGCACCGGCTAAGGTCGTTTCACTCTCGAGTTCCTCACCTGCACGGTTGAGCTGGAATTGGGGGAATGGGTTTAATAATAGAAATGAGAATTCACCTCACAAGTATCCCTAGGACCTCAACATATCTCATGTGAAGGCTGTTTGAAAGGATGCCTTCTTGACTTTCTTTGGGGATCGCTTTCCAGTGTTCTTGTTGTTCTTCACATGTTCCTTTGGTTTCCATTGGCATCTTAAAACGAAAAGCCACAAACCAGCAACTACTTATTACTCGCTTACTGTATTTGTCATTGTGTGAATGATGGGATTAAGTTTAGACAGGTGCCAGCAAAACTCGTCGCTCACTGTTTCTTTTTCCTTCAACATCGAACGACTCTCCTTGCA
>OMLO01002462.1_pt1 | contig 14955 bp, 6 predicted proteins | sample 1674811 | NCBI WGS metagenome assembly OMLO01 (sample SAMN06265003, study PRJEB25207) | coral metagenome | isolation source: Coral host | place: Mexico:La Bocana,Puerto Morelos, Mexico | collected 2008-11-13 | reverse complement strand
CTTGCTCAGGCCGAATGATGCCACTAAATGGCTGGAGGGCCTAAAGAGATCCGCTTTACAGGATGAATGGTTTAGTTGAATGTTGATTAGTTGAAGCAATAATGTGTTCGTGAAAAAAGCGTTATGTTTTTGACGTTGTACGTGTTTATTTCTGATAAATGCGTGCACGCTCCCCTACGTTTCCTCAGATCCTACGCGCGAGCGGTGGAAATGTGTTTGTTTTGCAAGTCAACGTCAAAAAAGACCCCCAAAAGAAACTTCTATCTCCTTGGGTTATAGCTAAACTCGGGAAGAGATAGAGGTCACTCGCACTTGAATTTCGTTCAAGCATATTTTGTTTCCCGTGCTTATCTGTAATTATTGTTTATTTCAAAGTCTGTCCACCTCACGAGTAACGAAACTTCCATAAAACATCTGGTATTTACACCATTTGTGTCTTCACGACTTCACGGCGATAAGGGAGCAGATCCGGCCAAGTCAGATATCATCAATCCTTCAACACCCAACGTTAATAATATCTTGTTGCCATGTCAATAAATTGTTATAGCAGACCGCAATTTATGTTCTACAATCAGTAGAAGACAAACGGAGTCTAAAGCTAAGGGCTTTAAATTTAATATTTTTTTTGGACCGCGGTGATCTAAACATTAACAATGGATAAGTAGATAACGGCTAAAAGGAATTTCGTAAATGTGCCTAATGCTACAGATGAAATCATGCTGTTTTTTCATTGCCATTAAAAATGTTAATTATGTTCTAAATCGGCGCTGAAACGACAAACGAATAAGCAAACTGAGTTGTGTTCTTTTTGGCTAATTTTGTTTCGTCCTGATGTCGGTGGCGGTTACATTTTTGCTTTCAACGGTGCCCAACTTTGTGGTTGAAAAAACAGATTAATTTACTGTGCACTGAAAACGCTGACTTCACAAACAGGCAGCCAGCATATGGAAAAGCAGTTTAAAAAGTTTTCATTTGAGTGGTCACGGATGGATTTTTTCAGTAGTCTTCACTTCCCTTGTGCATGGACTTCTGGTTTTATCACAAATGAAAACTGTAAACCACCTCGTAAAGCCTAATAAACAAAAGGACTGCTTGTATAGTTTTCATTTAATTGGTCAAATACTAGGGTTTATTTTAGTTGCACTGTCTAATCGACAGATCTAGACTGAGCTAGATCCACCTTGTAAAGCATAATTAACAGTACCACACGAAAATACTTCCAAAAAGCTCTTACTTGAATGGTCACACACTAGGGTTTCATCCACAAACTGGAAAGTTAGAATCACCTTAAAAAGCACATTTAAACAGTACCACATGAAAATACTCCTAAAAAGTTGAATAGTCACACAATACTCTGGTTTCATCTGCAGACTTACTTTATAAAGCATAATTAATACCACATGAAGGTACTCAGTGCGAGAAAGATTTTATTTACGTTTTCACATTAGGGTTTGAAACGCCACAAAAATTGCCAGTCTTGAAATGTGACTCTAAAGTGAAAGTGGATTTTTTTTACCTTGTTGGAAAACACTTCTCGATCGTTTCTTTCTCTCCTCAGAGTTCTTCGGTTTCTTCTTGTTTTCAAAAAAATGGTGTGTCATGGCAACTCGTAAATATTTCGTAGCCAGTGTTATTTAAGAAATGAATGAAACAAATGAAAAAAAAAAAACAAAGTTAAACGAAACACAAAAAACCATGTTTCAAAACACTTGTACTTGATGGTGTTTATTTATTTATTTATTTATTTATTTATCTATTTATACATTTAGTTATTTAATTATTCATTTATTTATCTATTTTTTTTATTTGATTATTTATTATTTTTAGAGCAGAGCAAGTGACTCGAGAAGTATGGGATTATGTGTTCTTTAAAGATGCTCCTTTGCCCAACACAGACATCCCGGTAGACAAACTGAAGTGAGTATAACACAGTCGTGTACAGCCTTTTATTAATTACTATAAAGCTCTCACTTGTCGTCTGGTCGCAGCCGTTACCTGTTTATAGCGCCTAACGATCGCAGTTTGCGATTATATTCAAAGCGCGTAAAGATCATTTGAGTTCGGACAGCATACGGTCACAACCCTTCCTTCCTTTCAAGTTTCATTGATTTTACGTTTCAGTTTCTGTTACATTGGGGAAATAATGCGTAAATTCTTCTGGAGTTTAAACTCCTTGTGAAGTTTCACTCATCTACGATTTGAAAAAAAGTATGTCCCTATTTTTTAAGCTCAAGGCAAATGTCATGTGTTATCCACTGAAGATAAATCTAGAGAATCGGAAGATACTTATCATTTTGAAAAACAATGATCTTTCGCTTCACGCTTTAAAGACTACGTTTATTATTTTGCGTTTGCCGATTGTTATCTCTTTAATTTTCGTAGTCATAAATTTCCGCCGAAGGGGAAAAGTTAAAGTCATGGAAGGAACGGCTTCCTTTGTTGCGGTTCTTTTTCCGACAATTACCATCATTTATTTTCGGACCGCGTATGTTGGGGATTTTAATTCGATACAAAATGGCCATATCAATTAATTGCTTATGTTATCTGTAAATTCCACGGCTGATTTTCTCCTGGTTTTTATTCTGCTGTTTTTTTAAAACGTTCCCTCGATAACTGCAATAACAACACTTGTCTGCTTCCACTCGCCCAGGGTGCAAGAAAAATCGGACAAGTTTTCTGTTGTAGCCATGTGCTCGTTATATTCTTGTACATGTGTTAAATTGCTTAAAAATATTGAGCTTAAAATCCTTCCTATATCAGCTTGTTTTAAAGCATCGTTCGAGAAATCTTCGCTTTATTTTAAAATTCCGTGTAATTTATATCCAGATGTTTTCATGTTTACGTGTAAAGTCGGCCTGGCCATGAAAACTTACCGATGCGATTTTGTTTTCACATTTCCGTTAAAAAGGAATACCATTTAAATTCTACATTCTTATTTGATTGGATTATCCTTCCGATATATTCTGAGCTTATTTGTAACGTGAGAACATAATTAAATTTCCTTTTAGTCCAACCAAGTCCAACGCGCTTATTTAGATTTGGACTTAAATACTGTGTAGTATTTCACAAGTTTCCTTCACAATTGGCTTGGATCACACGTACAAATCAGATAAGAGATTTATGTCATTTTCTCAGAGGTTTCAAAGAATGTGATATGATTTTAAGTGCCTTCCTCAGCAAACAAGGAATTATGCCTATTTAAGTTGCCGTTTTTCATGATAAAGAAGGGCCTTTAAGTCTTTACATAGCTAATGAAAGTATTCTGTGAGATCTAAAATATAGTTATTTGCAAATCGCGGCAAGCTTTGTTCTCTCAGGTGGTATATAAATTAGCCTGCTTTAGAAACCTGTCAGAATAAGCCTGACTTCTGTCAAGCCCTTAACAAATCCAGCTTGTGTTCATTTGCTTGTAAACTGCGCCGCAAATATTTTCCAGGATTGGAATTTGTTAGATTCGGTTTACAATAGAACGGAGCTTTCATCGTTGAGTGAATGAATCGATAATTTAAACTTAATAGAGTAGATAGGAACCTAAATATAGTCTGGCCAAGTCCCTTAGCTCTAAAACTCAAATGATTTGTCCGGTCTGAGTAAGAGCACTTTAAGTTGTTTATAATTTATTTGTCCAAGCTCTTAATTCAAGCCATGAAGCATCCCTTCTTGCCGTTCTCTCTCACTTTGTGTTTTTTTTTTCGTTTTATTGTAAGAGTTAAGTTATTGCTTTTGTTGAGTCGCCAAGAGCACTCTGTTCCACACTGTACAAGGCAGTGAACGTTGTACTCGCCCGGCTCTCACTTCTTACTCTGTCTTTCTTACTAAACACGCAAAGAAGTGCTTCTCTAAAGTCTCTTTTTCCGAGGACATACAGCAACGGGTTAGCCAAGGAAGTGAAAAATCTCGCGTAGTAGTAAAAAACATATACCACCCAAACCGGCGGAAAAAAATCTTCGTGGCTTAGTCGTTCTTGAAAGCTCAAGATGAAAAACGGAAGCCAGCAGACAATAAATACGACCAACATCGCCAGGAAGATTGCGGCGGTTTTTTGCTGCGCGCTGTTTTGACTGTTTCGCGGGTTGGATTTTCCATTCGGTGAGTTCTCGGGGTCCGAAGGGCTGTGATATCGCCAAATTTGTTTCTCGTGGTACCTTACGGTGGTGAAAATGCGAACGTAGATAAAGGCCATTACAAAAAGTGGCACCGCGAAAAATAGTGCAAAAACGCTCAGGTCGTATATAATCTGAGCTGTATTTGCGTGTTCTGCCTCCTCTTCGTCCATGCTAACGTTTGCGCGCCACGATAGTTGAATGAGTGATACAAACGCGGCTGCGCTCCACGCGAGGGTTGTTAGCGCGCCGAAAACTTTCCTCGTGACGATGTTGTGGTAGCGCATAGCGTGAGTTATTGCGATGTAGCGGTCCACGGACACAAGCAAAATATGCAACACCGTAGATACAGAGATAAACTTCCATATTAAAAGTGAAACGGGACAGATCTTGTTGTCTTTGATGGCAGAGCACGAGATTTGCACAGGAATTCCAACCAGCCCTGCGAGGAGGTCACTGGCTGCAAGACTTATAAGGAAAGAGTTAGTGACGGTTCTAAGAGAGCGGTTGCGGATGAAGAGGATTATGACAGTCAAGTTGACGGCGGTAATAAAAATTGCCAGAACAATCGGATATGTGTCGAATTCCGCGCTGAAACCTAAGAGAGGCATGTCTTCTTCTCCTGAAAATCCACCGCTGCCAGAAAAGTCCTCGTCATCCGTATTGTTGCTGGGATAATTGCCATCTTCCCCCTTGGCTTGAGTTGTGTTTTCCATGGTAAAGTGCCCGGCGCTCGTGGGAACGTGATGATTTCTCAGGCAACTACCGGTACGGAACTTCTCTCGGCGATATGACTACAGCTCCATTGAACTGCTGAATACGACAAGTGTTTTTGCAATTACATACAGTCGTTTGAAGATTTCAGTGAACTTTTCAGCGATATTGTTACCCTCCGGATGTTTTTTTTCCTTGATGAGCGACGCAGGGTATCCGCTGTAGAGAAAAGTTCCCCAAATATTAAATCTGTTCAAAAAATTCTAAAAAGGTTGTGCTCGTTTATAGCTCCCTATCTCGAGAAAAGCAATGAAAAGATGTGCGATGGGGACTACACTGCTCTGTACGTTAGTGTCACCGTGATTTGCTTTTTAGCGTGCGTCATCCTAGCTAACACAAGCTTTAGTAAAAAGGTTTAAATTGCGGCGAGTCAGCGCGACTGCTTCGAGTATGTAACTGATATGACACAGAATGGGTTGAGAAGAGACACTTGTCTTTTTAACATATCCCCGGGGCTATTTTTATCCTGACAGCTACATCATTAATCATGACAAATTTGTGATCTTTATGGATAGTGAATTGAAAAGCGGTAATGTTTTTTTTTTCTTTTCAAACATTTGATTTCCAGTGAACGATTTTATAGCATCTGTATTTGTTTTCTGTGGATTTTCGGAAAACTACAAATTTAGAAAAACAATCATCGTTTTCAGTGTAAACTTCCTCTCATTTGCTCGATTCATTTTGAATTTTGCGAGATTCTAGTTGTTTGAGATTTGGCGTTAACCTCGTAATTGGATTCGTGCGTTCGATATAGTGAAACTATACTGTGAATAAATGCATTTGCATTTTAGCTTTTTCTTACAAAAGTTGGTTCAAATTAATATTACCGCCTTCTTCATCCTTTCAAGCTATGATTCTATTATTTAGTGTTGTGTTTCTTGTACCTACTAAAGCCGACTCTCTCTGCCTTCTTTAAATTGGATCCTTTAGCAAGATTAAGGCTTTTGGAGTTCTTAATTAATTTTTCCCTTTCTTCCTTGCGGCTAGAATATTGTTTAGTCACTGATCGACCCAGTCTTACATTCATTTCCTGGGAAGCGCAATAGAGAAGTCGTTGACCACGTCCATGAACTGCGTCGATCATCATGTGTTAAAAGGTTTTACGATGTACGTGTAATTATTCGAAATATCGTCATATTTCCTATATGTTTTCCCTACCTGTTTACGGTCACTGTTCCCTGGAGAGGTGTTGAAAATTTAAGCGGATACAAATCCACTCTCGTTGCTTGAGAGGCGCTAATGCTGCAGTCGGATAATATTCCGTAGGCACAGAACTAACTCTTCAGCAAAGAGCTATATAGCCCTGTATGGCCAGGCGTCCACGGTTAGGTAATCATTTATCTCAACTATAAACTCCCTGAAGATATTATCGAATAAATTTTGACTGCGTCGAATGATTGCCACCAACGTTGATTGAAGTCGCCGGCGTAAAAAAATGAAGTTTTTTTCCCAGATTAAAATGCAGTTTTGTGACAGGTCTTTTTTCAAGCGTTGGTTATCAAAATATAAGGAGAGGTCGTATTAAAACGAGCTGTGCCTTTGTGATAAATGTCGGTAGATCTGTTTTTAATTGACAATCGTGAAATACTCCTATGGGTAAATCTTGTAATCATTTCTATGGATGATATTCCGCTCTTTAATCTAGTCTTCCGTAAACATTTTCGCTGAGTGCTGTTGATTTTTTGGTGTCGTCCGCTCACTGTGGCGGCTCCCCGAGGGATGAAACTCATTACTTTTGTTTAAAGGCTTAGAAATAACTGTGAAATGGACTGTAATTAACCAAAGAAGTGGGCTTTTGGAAATTTCGCGAAAGAAAGATGTCATTCACATTCGTGTGAATGGGTCTGAATTTGACAATGAATTTCGCAAGTAATCTGGTGGTACTTTGGCTGCCGCAACAAAGACGACTAATTTTTAAAATATCACCGATAGCTTTTTACGCGGCCGTTAAAGACCGATTTTCACGAATTGATCGTGCATATGTGACTGTTTTCTTCATCTCAGACACGGATGACGTTCACAACTTGTTTTGCTTCTTTTTATCTTCGTTCATTTTTTTTTTTGATTCCTCGTCTTTTTTGCGGAAATGTCTCGATGGAGACAGCTTGAAGTATATTTCATGTCAGGGGGCAGTGGTGGGGAGTGGGCGAACGGGGTTTTGAAGAGCACGTGGAGTTAAGCGCTTTCTTAAAATTATTGCTTAAAGCTTCGTGTTTTTGGTAAGCGTATGATATTTTGATTTATGTGGATCACAAATGAGTAACTATCTTCCTTTTAGTATCGTTCAATCTCCCTCCCTCCTCCTCCTTCGTCTTGTGACGTCGAGTACTTTCGACTGAAAGAAGCGTGTCACACCTTGTCTGAAACGAATGTTAATTTTTTTGTTGCTAGCTCTCTAAGGTAATTTAATATTGGCTTTTAGCCATTTGACCTGTGGGGCTGCTTTTAACTCAGCATTCAAACTATCAAAGTTTGAAACAAAATAAAATAAAATTCTTCTGGTAAGACACGAGTAACCTCTTTTGCTTAGGGCCAAGATTTTGTAATACGTGTGTCTGTTGTTTTTCTTGAAGCGTGCCAGGAAGCTGTACAGAGATGTCTTTAAAAGTCAGTATTGATCATCAAAAATAAAATGATTTCATCAAAAGTGCATTAATGTGTGTACAACGCAATTGCATTGTGTTGCTTGTGTATATCGATTATTTCAAGTAGAAAGCGTCGTCTGGTCGCACGAATATGAAAAAACTAAAAAAATCCTTAACTACTTTTTTTTCTCTATGTTCGTATCCTTGGGTTTTCTTATATTAGTTTTAAGCAATTCAGCCTTTGTCAGTTAAAGCAGTTGCGCCAAAACGGCAAGGAAAGTCGACGTCATGCCAAACTTGTTTGTGTCCTTCGCGAAGCTTCTTATTTGTGAAGAGTTCGTTATATCGCGCGTTTCTTTCTATCGCGAAGTTCGTTTTATAGCACGTTTCGTTATATCGCGAGATTCTTTCTATTACAAAGGTGCTCTCGTAATATCACGAGGTATTTTATACCAAGTTGTAAATGTAATGCTCTTCGATTTGCAAGATGTTCAAACGGCAAATAGTGATCAAAAAATTTGTAATGACCGAGAGAAAATTTGAGCAAATCCTATAAGAACAAGAAAGTTACTATTTTTTCGTAATTGATTAAAAGATGCGGCTTAAAGTGATTTCGTTATTCACCTATGTACAAAGCTTTGAAGCATCTGTTAGAGGTAAAATTGTTGCCTTCTTCCGTTTTCTCGGCTCGTTTTGAACTGCTTGCAAGAATAGTGCAAAAAACAAAATAGATTTAAAACTGGATGTTTTCCTTGTTTTCTTCTGCTCCTCTTCTTGTTTCGTATGATTCCAAACCTTTTTTTTTATTCAGCGGTCATTTATTTTTATCTTGATAGCGTTTGTCCGTATTTTATGATAAGTGCGCCCCCTTGACGTGTACAATAACAGTTGTATTTTACAGTGTCAGAAAAACGTTTCCATTTCTTTTTTTATTGCCTATGTCGTCATCCTTTTCTTTGTTATTCTTGTTTGGTAGGCTGTGCTTCTACGTTTTTATGCTTTATCTTCGTTTTAATTTTCAAAGTGAAATAAACATTGCAAAGCGACACCTGCTGCAAGGTTCCAACTACTTCTGACTTACCTGATCAATTTTGCACCAAAACGCTTCCAAAACGTTTTCTTCCTTAATAAGCTTTCTCGATCTTAATGTTCACATTTTCGTTATCGTTTCCTTCCTTTTTTGCTTACAACAGATTCGTTTGTGCACCTACGAACGAAGCTCAAAATATCATTTGCGGCATATTCCGAACTTCAGTTGACCTTTCTCTTTCATAATTAGTATTGAAAGTATTTGACATACAAAAGGGCTTTCTTTTAGAAAAGAGTACCCCAGCTTGCTTTAGGGCCTTTTGTCTCAGAGAGACTAAGGTGTACAATTACGCTGAACTGTCAAGACAAGGCGGTCAGTTCACGCTGCGTCAAAATCACCAAACAGATTGCAATAACAACGAAACAATGTGCCCAAAGAAACTTCACTCCTAAATCATATTATTTCTGTAACGAAAACTTCCAACAAAAAAAGAGTTTGACAAAAAGTTACGTACTCACCAAGGATAGACTGAAATCGAAAACTGCTCCGGTGCTAACGCCTAAGACTTGCGTTCGTTTTATAAATTATTTTGTTTGTGCTTGTCTGATGTATGCAAATTCGAGATTTTGGTCGGCCAGTTTAACGATTGAAGGAAATTGTTTTGTGTTGAGGTGTCTGCTTCCTTTCAAACTTGATAATCTGGCCTTGATAGTGATAATAGTTGCCCTTTTAAGTTTCTCACGTCATTTCTGTTTTGGTAACATGTGATACTGGCGAGGTAAAATTACCTCGTCGTCTTAAGCAACTTAACTTTCTAAAAAACATGTTGTTTGCTTGCAGTTTTATTAAACCTGTCAGTTCATTATCACAAATGGTCTGTCCACTTCTACTTTTGTCATATATTGCGTTTCCTGTCTGTCTTCTCGTTGTAACCGTATTGAGGGATCGAGCGAGAATCAGATGTACATTGGCGAGACTGTTTCAATAAGAGCAAAATACACGAATCATAGTCCTGACAAGTTCGATATTAAAATATGCATTGTTGAATGGACACAATTTGCAATTAGTTTTTGAAGTTGAACTTTAAAATAAACCCGTGTTTTCACGTATGAAGAATTCTCTCTTCCTGAAAGTGCGATAATTATGCACTAAGATTCACTTATAAACAATAACAACAGAAAGATCAATAATTTAATTTCTTTTCTTTTTACCTTCTAAATCCATTTGAACCTTAAGAATTCATTACGCATCTTCTTTTGTAAGGGTTTCGGGAAAAAGAAAGATCTTTAGTTTGCGGTTTCAGTGGCTCAGTCTTATCTTAGAAAGAAAACTTCGCTCTTCCTTCCAGATAATGCGTGTAACTTTTCTAAACTTCGAGGATGTCATTTTCATCTGTTCCTACCACACTGAAACTTTGAACAGCAAACCTTCGACAACAAGTTTTGATGAAACAGAAACCAAATAGCAAAGAACCAATATTACCCAATATTTGCTTAAACCTGATCTCACATAAGATTTTGACGTCCAAATTTGAAGTAGTTATTTATGTTTTGGTGTCAGTTTCCTCTTTAGTGCATAATCTAGAGACGATAATCAACATTTCAAGTCACTGATGTGTCAGTGAGGTTCCTTTTAATAACTTTTTCCTTTCCCGTAACCTGTGATTTATCACATCACAAAAACGTTATGAAAATCTTTAATAGTCCTTCAAAAAAAATGTCTTACACCGTTTATTAAAATTGGATTGGGCCCGTTTAATAACTTTTCTGTAATAACCAGTTTAAACATTTTGGACAGTTATTTTTTCATGAAAATCTGTTTTGCTTTAAAAATTGTCTTGCAAATATGCCAAATTATATTAACCTTGTATTTTTATTAAAATCAAATACGTGCCACTGTTATGTCTCTCTCTTTCTTAATTTTTTTTTTGTCACTGCTATCTCGCTGTTTCATTTCGCGTGATTGTTTTATTTGTTTTGTCTGACTGTAAAATTTCGCAAGCCTTGTTGTGGGTCATGCACTTACGAGAACGTGACCGATAACCGAAAAAAGCCTTTGGCAACGTTTCCGCAAAGCCTAGAACTTTATTTCAGACACGCTACACAAAACAAAGAAGTAAAAGTAAATATAGAACTTTGATGTTAAACAAAAAACATCTACTTGGTCTACGTGTTGACCTCTTGCAAAAGTCGTGCGAGTGATATGACTGCGTTTATTGTCGGAATCAAACGCTAAGCTTGGAAAACGCAAACACGCGGTCGGTAAATAATTAATTTTGAAACGATCGGCAATGGCCCTTTTCACGGTTAATTATTTTTTTTGTTATTTGCATTATAACAAAATTCAACGTAAAGTTTATATGAAATTCTTCACTTCCTTTAAAATTCAACGTAGATGCGCGGTAATTTGGGGCAGAAACTACTAAATTGCCTGATGATCCTTGAATAGTGAACTCTTAGGCTTTCTACGCTACGGCGGAGGAATTTGAAGACGGAGGTTTCACTCTGAAAACGCATGCATGAAATGTTTTCCATCCACTCTACACAAGAGGATTCACAAAACGCAACAATCACCGGTCATGTTGGATTTGTATTTGATAAAAACTCGATCAGGGAAATCACGTGATTATCGCGACGCCATTTTCGGAAAGCTCTGTTTTCAAAACGTTTTTTTTTTTCGTCCATATTAAACCAAAAGCGTGTTTTCAGATTCCTCCGGTTTGAAGAGCGTTTTCGAAAAGCTCCGTCTTCGTGACGGATTAGTTTAGACGAAATGCCTAACTGTACAAATAAAGCTGTGTTTTCAAATTTCTCTCGCGTGGGTTGAATGCTGCCTTAGAGGTAATCAATTCATTTCAAACCGAGCTCCGTCATCATGCATATTAAAAAAAAAACAAGTCAGAATCGGTTTTACTAATCGTTTTTTTAAATGAATAACAAAGTATGCTGGACGAAGAAAATGCTTTTCTTTCAGAAACACGAGATTGAAATCTTTTAAGTAATTAAAATCAATGTTTTCTCTCATTATTCTCCCTGATTTTATTTTAGTAGTCTTTAGTATACAAAAACAATAATAATAATAACTATATCTTTGAATTGTTATATTTTTAATTAATCTAGTTGAATGGAAAACTAATGAATGGCCCCCTAGATTAGCTTTTGCTATCCGCGGGCCAAATAGCATTTAATTTTAAAATGAAATAAGTAAAGATTGTTGTTGTTGTTGTTGTTGTTATTGTTGTCTTGCCGTTTTATTTTTATTTATTTATTTTTTCTTTCTTTGAGAAATATCAGCCGCCTTTTCACTTCTATAAGTAAGTCTGTCTTTTGTAGACGGCAGTGCTCGCAAAGACCTGTTGCTAAACGGGCCATTGAAATGGCCTGCTGCTTCTTCGATCTGTAATGGTTTCAAACGAATCGGAACCTCTCTAAGGTTCGCGTTCTTTTAGAGAAATTACCGAAGATTACAGGAGCTTTACCGACTGTTTTACGACTTATTCGTTTTAGTCTGTTCTTTCGATAACTTAATGCGTAGGTGACGCTTTCTCTGTTACGAGTGACTGAGATCGTTTTTCTGAAACTGCTGACGTGTTCGACACTGCGTATTGCTTTACCTCTTTCAGCAAACTGCGACAAGAGTTTCAGTACTGGTACCCGGTGGACCTTCGTGTGTCTGGAAAGGATCTGGTACCTAATCACCTGACGTACTTCCTGTACAATCACTGTGCGGTGTGGCCAAAGGAAAAAGACAAGTGAGTATGAATATCATGGGCATTCTTCCATCCTCCCCCACACTCCCCCCTTAAAAAATCACTACTGGGAGAGTTTTACACTTAATTCTTTTGGGGGAGATGGAGTGAGAGATAAAGCAGGGTATAGGCTGGATCATTAGGAGAGAATTTCCAAGGTAATTATTTGTTTGGTTTTTGTTTGGCTATTTTCAGGTGGCCACGAAGTGTTCGAGCCAATGGGCACTTGCTACTTAACTCTGAAAAGGTATTTTCTTTGTGATAATATGCCATTTAATATCGTTCACTTCAGCGAGTTGTATGCTTTACTTCCTAAAGAACCTCGATGAAGTGAACAAACCCGACCTCAGTTTAACTGCAAAATTACTCAAGAAGATAATTCATTTACAATTTGTAATTACAAATAACCTGTGAAATGTTGATTTTCTCAGATGTCGAAATCGACTGGAAACTTTCTCACATTGCGGCAAGCTGTCGACAAATTTTCAGCTGACGGTAAGTTCTCCCCTCCCCTCCCCCACCACTATTTTGTCGCTTCTTTTAATTCTAACATACCTTACTTGCACTGCGACTGAACATGGAATTATAAAAAAACACGTACCACTTTCTACCCATTCAGACAGTTAATCCTTGACCTGTCTTCCCTTTTCTCAGTCGCACTTTTTCCCCCTCCCATTTCGCGGGTTGATTAACCCCCGTTGATGTTCTGTTTAGGAATGCGCTTGTCCTTGGCCGATGCTGGAGACACAATGGAAGATGCAAACTTTGTGGAAAAGATGGCTGATGCAGGAATATTGCGTCTTTTTACATTCCTCGAATGGACTAAGGTCAGAATATAATCAGTTACTTTAGTAGATTGATATTTGCTTGAGCCCCTAGCAGGTAGCCGTGCGGTTTAGGACACTAGTCTTTAAAAGTCGGAGTCCCGTGTTCCAGCGATCCAGTCTGCATTGGGTGAATTTGTATTCGAAAAATCCGAGCTTATGACAAATGAGATTCTTATTTAATTTGGGTTAATTTGCAATATTTATTTAGCATGCACGACCGGGCTTCGAGTATGTTTTAACCTCAAAACACAAATACAGGGTTGCTTCACCCTCTTATTTAACTTATTTGCAAAGTTTGGAATAGAAGCATTCAATTCTCTTTCAATACCCAACAGCTTGTTTGTTGCATCATATTGCTGTAAATGTTTGTCTGTGATGACAGTCATTTTTTTTTCTTTCTGCAATCAGGAGATGCTCGCTTGTAAAGATTCTCTACGCACTGGGCCAGCAACCTGTTTTGACGATCGAGTCTTTGAAAGGTGAGTTTGATTTTGTTCGTAGCTTATCGGTTACATTCTACTTGAAGGCAAACGGTGGAATGGGCACGTTCCAAATAAGGAGTTTTTCACTTGCTTTTGTTTCATTTTATGCCAGAGACGGAAAAGAAACGGAGAAATGCCTCGATTTCTCAACTTAGAAATGACATATTGTTACAGCAAACGAAACAATTACATATTCGAGTAAATGTTTGTTCTTGTTTTAATCCATTTTCATCTTTGCCACTGTTATTCATTGTCTTTTCCTAATGATAAATGTGTCCTTGTCGTTTTTTGAGTGCTGTTATTGTGTTTCCTGTTAACTGTAACTCTGATGTCTGCCTCGGTTTTCAAGTTTGTCCATATTGTAATCCATTTCCATCCTTTATCGGTATTCATTCTCACTTCTTAATGTGTTCCAGTCATTTGTCGCGTAGTGTTTTAAAATATCAAACCTTTATTGTTTGGGTTGTAGTGTGAAAGACCTTTAGATCTGACAACGATTTTGAAATTTCCCTTGCGTTCATTCCGGGCACACTAGCTACGAATCGAAACAGAAATTTGTCTTACTTGTCGCTGGCTGCTGGTCGACAACAAGATCGAATTTGCAACATGACGTAGTATGGCAAAACTCGAACTCGTCGTCCGATATAAAGGTGTTTATTCAATGACATAGTTACTTGTTGATGCGGCAGTTCTACATTTGATGTTTTGAACTTGACGATTTCATTTTCAGTTCTATTAACAAAGCCATCGAAGAGACAGATGCCAACTATAAGAACATGATGTACAGAGAAGCGCTCAAGACAGGCTTCTATGAACTGCAGGCGGCCAGGGACAGATACCGGGAGGGCTGTATGGTGGGCATGCATAGAGACCTCGTGTTTAGGTTCATTGAGGTAAGATCCACTAAGTGCCACATTCGTCAGCGAGTGTCAAGAAGAGTGTTAAAGCTATTATGGCCTGAGAATGGTCAATTATTATGAATCTCTAATCCTAGCCTCTTTATCGTTTCGCTCTCAACAGAAGTACACAGTTCTTTGAGCATATAGGACTGATCATCTGAAAAGAATTGTTTTCTTTTACTAAGAGCAAACGTTTTTTCAAACCCAACTTGCGATGAGTTCACATTCTCTTCATGAACTAGCTGGCCAACCTACCGCTATCACCTAATCATCGTGCCATTTGTTAAAAGGTGGCATTATTCTGTTATTAGGTTCAAACGCTGTTGTTATGTCCAATCTGTCCGCATCTCGCTGAACATCTGTGGGAACTCATTGGGAAGGTACGTCACGTGAAGTGAAACGTAGTAATATGGTAGTTCCACTCAAGCACTCATGAAAAGATAAGGCACCTTTACTAGTTCTCCTATCCTTCAGTCGTCCATTTGCCACAGCTGATATGCGTTTGTT
>OMLO01002461.1_pt1 | contig 14957 bp, 19 predicted proteins | sample 1674811 | NCBI WGS metagenome assembly OMLO01 (sample SAMN06265003, study PRJEB25207) | coral metagenome | isolation source: Coral host | place: Mexico:La Bocana,Puerto Morelos, Mexico | collected 2008-11-13 | reverse complement strand
AAACTACAGGTCGATCGAGGTTCGGGTAGGCCTATAGCTAGCTGCTGGTGATCTTGATCTAGTGACTCGACCCCTCAACACAACTGCAGGAGGTCGCTCTCTAGAACGTTCACGAGTAGATGGGTTCCTACCACGTTGCGCAATTGCAGCAACCTCTTCAATGAACTGTCGTTCTACGCTATTGCCCTCCTCCTCCTCCTCACCTGGTGTTGTGTCACTGTGCTCTTCCTCTGAATCTGACGAATCAGGATCAGGATCCGCCGGTGTGCCAGGGGCGGCAGCACGCTTTGGCGGGGCTGCAACGATTGGTGCTGGTGGATCAGGGCAATGCCCAGTTCAGAACGAACTGCTGGAGCCTAGTAGAGGCTTGCTCAAAATCAATCTTGGCAATCGAAAAGCCGGGCTGATTTGGTCGGGGCCTAGTGTTGTTCCAAAGAAAATTACGAATCTGGTCCCAACCCTGGTAATAGATACGCCTAAAGTTCTTGAACTGGCTATCTTTACCTCCTCGCGCTCCCCTTGTTCTCTTTTCTCTTGCTGGAGCGGAGGGACCCGAGCCGACCTCGATGCCTGCCGAAAACTCAGCGGTTTCAGCTGGTGCGATTGATTCAACACCCTGTGAAGATTGAGACGCTTCCGGTGCGAGAAACTCAGCACCCTCAGCTTCAATGGCAGGTTCTTCAATGCCTATAGCAAATCACAAGTCTCAACCTCTGGGCTAAAATCAACTTCTTCCTTAAGTTCTGAGTTATCAACCCCTACTTCACCTGATGAGGGCTCGGCCGGGTGCAACGACGGATGCGACGATGCAACAGGTGCGCTCACAGCAGCAACCTCGACCAGAGTCACCTGGTTCTGCGTCTGGTGCGAGGCTCTCAGCACCCTCAGTTTCCATGGGGCGGTGAACGATCGAAGTGGAGGCACCAGCAGACGCATTGAACGGCAGATAACCACACAAAAGCGGGGAACTACAAGTACCAAAAAAGTACAAGCAGCACACACTCCTTTTTATCTTGAGCCAAGGTGTAGCATGATTCGCACATGACAACTTCTGTCATGACATGGAACACGAGTAGAATGACATCCCTACAATGCTTCTGTAGTATGATGTATACATGCAATAAGTGGTATATATATATATACATATGTGGGGGCTTAGGGGTCGATATTTCTCAACTAGGATGTACTTAAATTCAGGCCGCTTCATGACTTCAAAATGATGTGAAACTGCAGTATCATCCCTGGGGATTGAGGCGCAGGGTTTGCATCCCCAGCTCATGTGGCTCTTCATACTTGCTCTCTTCAAACGTTGGTGTGAAGAACTTTGTGATGTATTCTCCTAAGCCTGTTCCATCCTGTTTCTGTTGGAGTGCAGAACCTTTAGTGCAATTGCATTCATGTTGGCAGTATCTTGTTGCGTGGCCAGGGTTCGGTAGTACCTTGTTGATCAAGTTACTGGACAAAAGTCCTTGTGAATAGTCCATTGTATGATAGAAACATTCCTCCATTCTTTGATGATGTCTAGTGTATCGTGCATCGAATCATGGTGGCGGAATCTTGCAATGCTATGTGAAATCATCTGTGCTGAATCAACGTTGAGCATTGTCATCATTGTTTTCCTGAAAATCCGGCGCTAAGTCGTGCTGCCCTTTTTGTGGGGTGCCGATATACGTTCTACCCACCTTGCACTTCAAACTCTTCAAACACATTCAGCCAGTAGATGTTTGTGGTCCTTTGCTAATTCTGCATTGAGGCTGAAGAAGCCACTTGTTGCGGCGAGGCAGGCCGGGCAGCCGATTTAGTGCATGGAACAAATCCATTCAACGACCTATGCGAGAAGTGCGAATTGGAAGACCTGGGGATGTCATTGTGTAGCTCCCGGGCCTGCTGTGCCATTTGCACACATATTGTTGTCCTTGAAGTTGTCCCCAGTACCTGGGTGCACAGATTCCTGCCAAATCACTTGTGAAAGTTGTGCCAATCGTTGTCAGAAATTTCTCTGTAAATCTTGGAAATCAAAATTTTACGATCCAAGTTGCAGGCCAAGGATGAGGGGTCATTAAAGCAATACCCACCCAGGCAAGCGTTTTGGTCATCCTTCGTCTTCGCATCGCATGCTACCGCAATAGTCCTCCCTGTCTGGAAGAAACCTTTTGTCGCAGTTGGTTGGATGTGACCCAAGTCTTTGCGCCCTTGCAGAAAACCACCACTGCAATTCAAACCTTCATAGTTTGAACAACTCGCGCAACTTGACAAATTGCCTGTACCTGGGTCCAACACAGCATGAAACCCTTCCTTACAAAAGCAATCATCGAGTCCTTTTGATCCCTCGAAACTGATTGCATCGGCTGGACACTGCTGTGAGCACGTTCCATTTCCCTTCTCATCCTTTAAGAATCCAGAACCACAAGGCTCACAAGTTTTGTTGAGTACTTCAAGATAAAAGCCAGCCTCACATTCACAAGAGTCGGAATTGACTGCTCCGAGATCTGAGTCAAAATTCGGGGGACATTTAGTGGCTTTGCCATCACCTACACAATACCAGCCAGCTTTGCAGTTCTTGCATTCACCAGCATCTTCAAATTGGCCAAGAGGGCACGTGCATTGGTCTGAGGAGGCAGCGCCCTCTGCTGAAGTCGTTCTTGGCTGCAAACACCGGTGACACTCTTCATTTCCAACCGCCGTTTTGTATTTTCCTTTCTCGCATTTGATGCAAGATCCGGAAGCGGAAGCATAACCGGGGCTGCACTGACAATCCTGGGCTCTCCAAAGTAGTCCCTCAGGAATAGAGCGGTGGATTGGGCACGACATGTCTCTGTCGATGATTTCAGGCCCATGGACCCAAAGTTCAGGTTCCGATTCCGTCAGCTTCAAGCTCGTGGCCAAACGAGATTGGAGGTCATCGGAAAGAACGCTGATGAAGTCAGGACTAAAATCTGCCTTCATTTCAGACACCCCCCGCCACGGAGGGCAGTTCAACGCCACCTGTACCTTGGCACACAGCAATTTGTGTGGAAAGGCCAATTGCGAAAACATGTCTTGCAGTTGCTTTTTACTGCATCGTGCTGCTTTCAACTTTCAAAAGAATACATTAATACCAAAAATGCACATCAGAATCACGACAAGACTGCTAAACCTAGACTTAGACCGTCCATTCTCAGTCGAAAAACCTTGGTCGCACCTTCCTGCAATGCTCTTGAGGATAATGCTCTTGACACTGCAGAGACTGGCAATATCTCCAAGGCTCCTGCATCCAGCCTCGTCAGGTCTGATAGAGAGGCTGAAATTAATGCAAGCACTTCATCCATCGCTTGTTTTTCATCTTGAGCAAGTGGAATCCCTCTAATTGAGAAGTTGAGCTCAATAGCTTCCACTCTTGAGGAATTTTGCGCATTGGTAGCTAGCTGGATGGTCTCATTCGAGATGCAAGCGCTTGGATGCACTGAAGCTAGCAAGAATGTTGTTTTATTTCCCGGGCATAAAGTGCAAGATTCATCATTGATTGCATTGGGTTTGTAGCCGCCCTTCTCGCAGGCTTCGCATGCACCAGCAGCTCGTACAAACTTAAAACCTTCAGCGCAAATGCAGTCACTCAATGAGTTTGCACCAGGGTTGAACGTTGTATGATTGTCAGGACAAGGAATACGCAGGGCAAATAATGGAGCCCCACCAGGGCAATAGAAGCCTCGCGGACAAGTCCTGCATTTCTGCCGCTGTAGGCGTTGCAGCCCACTGGCAAAAGCTCCTGGAGCACAGTCCACCTGCAGTCCAACCACACTACACACATTCAAGAAAGCGAAAAGTGAATGCGGCAAATCTGAATGTCACAGTACAACACGCTCTGTACAAAATACTTCCAACATCTCCAAAAATATGTTTTCCCCCAAGTGCCTGCAGTTCGCCTCCTGGTGCTCTGAACAGCAGTGCTGAATCACAAGCTTCCGTGCTAGGACACCAACAAAGGTTGTACGTGTTGGGGAAAGTTGCATTGACGGGAAGAATCCCAAGACTTATATGCGAGCCGTTGGGTCCATCTTGTACATCAAAAACTTGCGCCAAATCAGGAAAACATCGAAATCCATTGGCTGACCACATTTGATTGGAGACACACGCATGTGATCACCGGCAGCTACGCCAATACCTGCAAAGCAAGGAAACTGATGCATACAGTTTCTGCAGATCCTGATTGTGGGGGGTATACATGTATTTGGACCAAGATTCTTCAAACCTGCAACATACGTGTAATACATACCTACAACCTATGGCAACAGAGCGCAACATTCCGACTCTCAAGGTTTCGCAGCGGGCAGAAATTTGAACATCCTGTGTGACGCAAGACCCATTCCATCAAACCTGGTACTGAAATGATGCACTCATGCCCGAGCTTGCATTCGGCTCTTTGCCAAAACCTCAATGAAGTCGTTTTAAAACATGACTTCAATTCAAATTTGATGCACAAAAAAATCCTAAGTGTAGTTGCGGGCCAATGACGAAACACAAACGTTTTGCGCAATTCCAGCTCTTTACAGGATTGCCAGGCCCCCTTTTTTTAGCCTCTTCCACATGTGAGGATCGTACAGCGGCAAAACTTTGTAAAAAACAAACTGGGTCATGCCAAGAAGCGGTCCAACAGCTGAAAGGAATCCCAGCGGAGCCGTGAAACTCAGTGAGTTGTCGCAAAATTTGCCAGAACCAGGATCTGGCCTGAAAAAATGGAAGTTCTGCATTGTTGCATTGTTTCCTTGTTTCCCAAAGCCTACACTGCATGTCTTCGAGATCTAAAGGCCTTGGAAAACAAAAAACGAAATAGTGTTTTCAACCAAAAGCATGGAATTACGTGCCTGCAGAAGCACATCAGGAACAAACCTGGTGGGGAAAGGAGCACTTCAACTTCTGTGGCATTGCCGAAGTGAAAGTTTGCAGAATCCTCATCCACAGGGTTTCAAAAGGTCGACTGAACGACGCATAGCATGATCTTAACTCCTTTAAGTAGGTGTTGGTTTTCTCAAAGAAAAAAGTGGCAACTACCCAAAAGCACGCATAACACACGCGGCAGCCAAACTAAACGCAGGATATTCCGAAAGTACGGTGTGTAGGCAGCAGTAAGGTAATTATCACCAAGTTCCTGAAGGTAGCCTCCGTTCGACAACCTGCATTTTACACCTTGCGGCTGCTGTAGCTGTTGCCACTTTGTCCCTCATGCAGGCTGGCACTGAGCACTTTACAAGCCATGAAATGATGAACGGTCAGACTGTAGAGCAACTCCCTCAATGTACTGGAAAGCTCGAAGCTCATCGAGCTCCTTGACACAGTCGCTATAATTTTTGGAACTGTCACTTCTTCCTTGTTTCGCAAAATGAAACAGCCCTTCCGCCGCCGCCAGCAGTCCATCTTGTAATTTTGCCCTTGCTTTGCGAAACTGGCCATGTCAACCTTTTCCAACAAGAGCTTGGTGAAATCCAGGCGAATAAACACACCCGCCTTGAAGGCCTCGCGTGCTCAAGGCTCACCAGCAGAAAGGTTGTTGGCTTTTTTCCAACTCCGAGGCAACTGCATATTGTTCAATCGTGAAGAGCTGCAGACATTCCAGTCTGACAAAGACGTATGTGTGGAAGACACCACATGCAAGGAAGATCAATTCGGTGTAGCCGTAAAGTAAATAAAATAGATGTCTTGCAACAATGATTGGGGCCAATTAGGACAGGATCAGGTTCCCGAAACTGAAGATTTGCAAAACAAAGGCGGTGTTTCCTTTGGCTGATCCACCGTTGACTCAAATATTTGAAAACGTGGAATTGTCCAGTTTGCAGAACGGACGTTTCCTGGTCCATCTGTGATACAACGAAGAGAGTTAAAGTGTCTGTTCGAGCGCTGCGAAGAAAAGGAAGTTGGTAGGCCATAGCCTGCAAGAGGCAACAGCATCGCTTTCGGAACCTTCGGAACGGAAATTCTACAACCCAGAACCGTGGATTCATGGTTCAGCGGTTGGAACGCAGCGGTGGAGGTCCACCATCAAGTAGTCTGAGCTGCGGGTAGAATCTGCAAGGTGGGGCAGCCAATGGCACCACCATTCCAGAAGCCTTCTTCGCAGCAATCACGCACTTGGACACGTCCGGCCCGTAAATTGCCACCACCTGCTGCTCTGTCTTCTGGCTGTGACGTAATTCATTCTCTTGCTCCTGCTTGGCCATGAATTGAGCAAACAAAGCCTGCAAGTCCCCTCCTGTTTCCATGAGCATGGTTACCAACTCACTTGGAACCTTGGCAACCCCATTGTCTTGCAGCAGCTGCTCGCGAAACTTCTCTGGAAGTTGCTTTAAACGGGCATGGTTCTCCGTCAGCCGCGCCAAAAGCATGCGCTCCTGGTGACGCTCTTCTCCTTCTGCTGCACCTGAAGCCCCACTAGAACGATGGAATTGAACTGCTGCTGCTTTTCCACAGTCAACGGTGCCTCAAGAAAGTTGATGTGGAAATTGGTCTCATGAATGAAGGAGCGATCTGTAAACACATGGTTTTCTGGTGCCACAACTTGTTTGCTCACCCGACTAAATGAAACCAGAAGGCAGCCAGAGACTTTGCAGGAAACTCTGCTGGTGTAGCCTGAGAGAACGTTTGTTTTATGTTTGCAATCATTAACTCGTTGAAGAAACACCAGAATCCAAATTGCAAATGCGAAGTCTCAAAAATGTAAAGGCATGCATTGCTTTCTGCAGTGACCCGTCGGCGCCCGATGGATGCTGGAAATGATGATGAGCCTGAGTGGGCCCAGCCTCAAATACCTGTACTACCAGTTGTGGATACGAAAACCTTGGCATTTCCATTTGAAGCTGATGGCAACTTGTCACGAGTGGCGTGTGCCAGGCCGGGATGTGACAACCTTTTCTGGGATCAGCTACCTTTGGGATGTTTTCCGTGAGAGGACTGATGAGAAACATGGATTCAAGTTCTTGAACTATTTCAAGGCGACAGCGATGATGCTTTCCAAAGAGGATGCGCTACACATTCGGGGGAGAACAGACAGGCCGTTGCGATCCAACTGAGTCAGTGATGCGTTCACCCTGATTTATTTTGTAGGAATGTGATTTTAAAGCGGGTTTGGTTGGTGTGAAACAATACAAGTCAAGTCAGTTCAAATGTGATATGACTGATTTGTTTAGTGAAACGTTACAATTGGATAAGCATTGTAATGTTTTCTTGATTTCTATCTTGTTTAATCAACTTGGAATTTCAACTATAATAATAGGAGGAGCACTGGCTTTTACAGTAATGATTTTGACATTCGCATTTTGTAAGTTCCATGTATTTAATGAACAGCCAGCCGGAGGCCTGGAGCATTGTGCGTCAATGCTGCATCCACTTTGCTTGCTTTCCTTACATTCATGGCCATCGCAGATAGAGCTCGTCATGCTGCAAAGGAACCGCTGTGCTTATCATTCATCAAAAGTGCAGTAAGCCAAACAATTGAACTGAGCTGGCGAAATTGTGAGCTGGATTTCGGCAGTTTGACCATCACTGCATCTGGTTTAGCCAGCAATTTCAATCGGTGATCAGGTCGAAGCATGCAAACTTGGTTCAAGCCTCGGGACAACAGTGGGCATCTATGTCAGATCATCGAGCTGGAGCGATACCTCGCAGAGTTGTCCCTCATGGATGAGGTGATGTTCGTCATCTTGGCAAACAAAAGACGACGAGAACAAAAGAAAAGCAAATGGAAGAGGGCTAGCTCCGACCTGATTGCTGAGATGAAGATTGAATTTAGCATGGCTTTGCAGGCGGTGGCGCATGTCAACCTTTTGTCCAAAATCCAAAATTATGAAGGGCATCAGCTACCTTCTCGCAGAATTAAGAGATCAAGGAGTGCAGGCGTTGAACGCTATGTGTCTTGAGTCGGTCTTTAGCTTAGATGAATAGATAGATAACTATTTATCATCTATTCGGGGTCAAAAACATTTTGTCGGTTGTGCAACATGGCTAATTGGCACAAATCATAATTGACTGAAACACTCACATCAATTCAAATATATGTATCTTTCATTTTGGCAAATCAAGATGATCTTTGCGTTAGTTAGAAAAGGGGCGGGCCTGGGGTACGTAGTAGTTCTGCATCTTAGTTTACATAGGCACTCAGTTGCTTTGCTAGTAATGCTTTGGGTTTCCGGTTGATGTGCCTGTTGTAGGAGTGAAGACGATGAAGAAGATGAGCAAGGAGGGGGATGGTGAAGGAAGACGCAGAATCAGCGGCAAAAAAACATCGCCGATGGAAGAGGTCTGGGATTTAGTTTGCCAAGCCCAGCCAAAATCCATCAGTTTGCATCGCCTTGCAAAAATCAGAAGATCTGGGTCTGAAGGATCAGCTTGTCACTGGCAAAGAAAGCTTCTACAGCTCTATCACGAACGTTCAGCTTTAGCCTTCAAGTTCGGCAAGCGCATCAATTTGATTACGGATGGCTCCACCAACTCATGCCGCAATATATGCGCAAGTGTGTTCTACTCTCACGACTCAGATCAGTCAACATTCGGAACTTGCCAAGAGATTTGGCCAAGCAAAGTAGTGGGGCCTGCGGACGGTGGAAAAGGAAGGGGAAAAAATTACGGCTCGTCGTGAATGCGACAGACAAAGTGCATACATAAACCTTCCTGATCACAGCAGGAAATTTCGACCTCGAAAGGTTTCACGCGCCAGAAGATCTCAGCATTGCACTTTCGCCAATGAAACCAAACATGACAAGAAGTGTTGTCAATGGATGTTTGAAGATTGAGCCTGACATTGGATGTCGATGTGCCAGACCATGCAGGAAGATTAACTCTACTTTCTATGATAATGGATCAGGGAAGTGTGGGCTGCGCGGCATTGGCTTTCCTACGAGAACTTGGCTGTGGCTTTCTTGTAAACATGGATTTTGGCAAGTATCACAGATTAGCAAATGATGTGAAGCAAGCGCAGAAGGGCTCAGTTGAAGGATGGTTTTAAAAGCCAACTCGCATCCACGTATCTTTGGTCAATAAATTACAAACCCTATGGCTCCGGCGCATTCTTCGCAGGAAAGGGTGCAGCCCGGGACGCTTTTCTACAGTCAGTGAATGTTGTCCCTTGGATGGAAGAGAAGACATGTGAGTGTTAAGATATTTGAAACAAACTATTTGTTTAATGCATATCAATTCTAATTCTAATCTTGGACAGCTTTGGTTGTTCATTGGTCTTGATTTTCATTGGTTTTCCCGAAAGCGTTGCGAAAGGGTCCTTCTAAAGAACGTGTGCACAGTTGACCACCAACTCCTGACCACAGTGAGATGATGATCAAATAGCTGACCACCAACCCCTGACCACAAGCAACATGATGATAATGATGATAATGATGATAAAAAAAACTGACCACCAACCCCTGACCACAGCAACATGATGATAATAGCTGACCACCAACCCCTGACCACAGCAACATGATAGCTGAGAATGGCTGCTGAGAAGAGCTGCTGAGAGTGGCTGCTGAGAATGGCTGCTGAGAAGGGCTGCTGAGAATGGCTGCTGAGTCTGGACTCTGGTTCCAGTGGTGTCATCTGACAGGGTTTGAACCAGGCACATTTTTTGGCTTCCTCGAAAAGGCTGATTTCAGCTTTTTTGAGAAAAACTCTGGTCGGCCTGTGTTCGTAGATGGTCGCTGGGAGGCCACTTGGACAAAACTTTTAAAATTATAATGTGTCAGGAATCTAAATTAGAATCCACTCAGCAAATTTTTTATTTGTGGGAGGTCTCAAGAAAGTAGGGTTGGAGGTCTCAAAATATGGTTTTGTTTTTGGGAATAAAGAACCGCTAAGTCTAACTAACCAGTGCTTTTTCATTTTGACCACGATTGCGCCTAAAAAAGTAAACACCTTAGAAGATTGCGTTCGTCCAGACTTGCGCGCTTTATTCGTTGCTTTTGTGCGGTTGCAAACGTGGGGTGGCAGTTGGCTGGGCGCTTGAAAAAATCTACTGGGCGCAATTTAATTTCCATATTATTTTCGGTGGTGTCAACACAAGTTAGATTAGGTGATGCCACAACATGATCGTGATCCAAGATGTTGTGTTGACAAGATGGGTAGTAGTAGTATTATGATGTGATGTGTGTAACCTCAGGTCAAGTCTCCTCTAATTGATGTTGTTGGTATCCTGCTGGGGGCAACTGAGAGCCCCAGTAATGAATCAGAAAACACAACTGACAACCTCGCTGTTGGTCCAGCTTCTTGTGACTCTACCAATATGAATTCATTATCTTTCAAACTGATGTGAATGAGTCAGCGTTGTCATTCTCTGAGCTTGTCATCATATTATTGTAATTCCTGAGTTTGTGCTCTAAAGTTACAGGAGTTTTGTTGAGACAGAGATTGTGGTTTCACAAGATTTTGTGGCTCAAAGCATCGGTGAATTTCAAGTCCAAGTTCGCTTGCTATTGTGCAATGGCCTCGTCTACTGTGGGTGATCAGCCGACACTTGTGCAAGATTCGCAGTATGAAACAATGGCAAAAGGTTTGGTAATTGACGAGATTCTTTTGTTAGTAAAGTACAACTCCTGAGGGTTTGCTGCTTCTTTTGTGAGTGGGTTCACTGCACTGTTTTTGTAGGAGGGGGGGCAGGGCGGCACAATAAATAGCGTTGGTCCAAAGATACCATATTTGTCCTGGGTTTGGATTTTTCTATGCAAAATTTATTCATTGTTGAAAAATTGAGGCAAGCAAATGTCAATAGCAGTGGTGATTCAATTGCAGTCTCTTTGGAACTTGTGCTCGCATATTTGGATGCCTGTGGGAAAACCGAAGCAGACCTGATCCCATTTATCTTTCAGACAATGACAGCCAACGCAAATCCAGATATTATCCAGGAGTTACGTGTTTTTGTTGATGATGTGAAACCTCGACGCTTTTTTATTTTTGTAAGATTCAAAAATTGCAACCCTCTCTCATTCATCGATTGATTCAACAATACTTCCTGGTTGACTCAGGCTTTTGAAGCTTGCGGCTTCAGAATCTGCAAATTCTCCACGGGTTGAAGAGATTCACAAGGAGCAGCCAAGACAACATTATTTCAACATGCTGACCACTGTTGGTTGTCATTAATTACGGTTGATTCATGGATTTGGCCGTTCATTGAAGTTGAACTGATTGATCTGATCATTTGTTCCGCCACTGACTGAGGGCGCTGTAGAAGTTTATTATTCCATCACTATTTCATGGCTACGAAAATGACAGTGAGAATCAATGAATACTGCTAGAATTATTGGACAGGAGTCTGTACACCAACCAAGCAAAAAAGTCTAGTCAACCAAAGGTAAGTTGTTGTTTCAGAAGCCTATTCTTGATTGATTGGTTCAAGTCTATCATAGAAGGTTCTGGCAGAATCAAAAATAAAATTCAGCGCTGTTCATTGCTATTTATTTGTATTGTTTGAAGTTGATTATTATTCTTCGTTGAGTCTGCCATGACTTCTTTTTGTTCGTCCACTCTTTTGCTAGTGCTGTACTGACAGACATTCTTTCTGCTGTGAAATTGGTTGAACCAGTTTGTGTACATGTCAACTTTGTTTTGATAATTTGTTGTGAGTTCAGTCAGAATGTAAATGAACTGAACTGGGATATCCTAAAATATGAGTTGTTCAAATGGTTCCTAATGAATGTACGATCAACTTACTGAAGAATGACTGTTTGAGCATGAAAAAATGAGAACAACTCAACAACTTGACTCAACAACAAGACATTTTCTCCTCTATTAAATAAGAAGGAAATACTTAGCCAGCCCAAATGGTTGAGTTTTGTTGCATTCAGAATTCAGGGAGTTGAGGACGGTGCAATTGAAATACCTGAATTGAACTGGAGATGCGCAGTTCTCATTTTGCTAGGTGAATTCCATTTTAATCAGTCAATGTTTCATATCATGAAAGTGTCCACCGTGAGGCAATATGGCCTGGGCGGCTTCGTTTGTATCCATGGAAGAGTGCGCAAAGAAACCATGCTTGAAGCCTCTCAGGTTGTGAGTGGGCAGTTGTGTGACAAGTGTGACCTCTTGATTGACTGACTAAATAGTTGGATACCTATTACTGACACTGAGTTTTTGGTTGTGTGTTGCTAAATTGGTGTGGCATTGGTTTTACTTACTTTTAGATTCACAAACAATGTTCTATACGAATTCTTCATTCAGGATCCAAAATTATTCAAGTTCTTTGTAGCGACATGAAATCAATTCAAACATCAAGACAACCAAGAAGCCAAACACTAGTGTCGAAATGGACTAAGTTAAGTTGCTGGCCACATTTAAACTGAATCAACAAAATGGTAAATTGAGCATTTGTTTCAATCTGGTAAATTTCTATTGCGCAAGTACTAACACTTGTTTGCCTTGGTAAAGGCTGAGCTGTTTTTTGACTTCCTGAGGATTGCCTTTGAGAAAAATTTGGAAATGAATGCGAAGTGGGCAGAGAGTGTCAAGATGGGTCCAGATGTGTCTTCTCGCGAGTACATTGCACACCTGAACACAAAGCACAAGGATCTGCCACTTCTGACTGTTTATGGCTCTTTGGTTTCACATCATGGACTTTTTGTTTCTTGTTAGTTAGTTAGCTAGTTAGTTAGTTTGTTAGTTAGTCAGTCAGTCAGTCAGTCAGTTAGTTAGTTAGTTAGTTAGTGAGCTAGTTAGGTCGGAAGTTGGGATGAAGCTTTGGTAGGTTGACTCCCTGTTTTGTTCTAAGGGGGTCAGCAATTATGTGGCAGTATCAAGTCATGTGGACGATGCTTGGGTGATTGTTGAGGGCTCCTTGCATTCCAAGTCAAGTCAAGTTTTCAGTGGTGTGCGTCCACACAGCAGATTTTCAATTTGGACTGAACTTTTCAGTTTGTTTCTCTTTAGTATTGTCTGATGGAATGATGGATCGACAGCTTGATTGGAATATTTTTGGGTTTTGACGGGTCTTTTGTCATCATCAGTATCACTGAAGTAGTAGCCTGGTTTTTTGGAAAATGAAGAAAAAGTGACTGACTGATTGAGTTTGTCCTGAGTCTCTAGATGCTGACTGCGTCTTTTCTCTGATAGGTACAGAGGATGTGGTTGGCTTTGAAGCTTTTCGCCTCTTCTTGCAGCCGGTGACCGCTTCCCAAGACCCGGAGACCGCTTCCCAAGACCTGGAGACAGAGTGATGTGGTAGTGATGGTGCATCGAAGTTGGGCCATCAATCAATAAAACAATTTCCATCCTTTGGGGCGTGTGTTTTTCAATGTCAATTGTTGCTAGAGTCGGCCATAGCAAATGTTCCCGCAGCAGTGGCAGGACATTTATGCCCTTTGCCTACGCCCAAATAAATTCATTCCAAAGATTAAAACACACTCTAGCCAAGTTTGAATAATACTCACCAGCACAATGGTTTTCAATGTGCGAGAGTCAATTCTCAATTGCAAATTTGTAACTACACGCCTAGACATAATATGTTTATTTCATTCAATTGACATCTCACCAGTTCAAATCAATTTTGGTCTTAATCAATCGTACTGGCCAAGTCAAACTTTCAATTCTCAAGTATCGGTTCTCACCTGGTTCATTCATGCTGCAAGTATCAATCCTTGGTGAAGCCAACTTTCCATTGTAGCCTAGGGCCTCAAACATACCTCAGCCACTCCTGTGATTTGTACTAGTGCAATGATAAAAGTGTAATGCGAAGTTGTGTAGAAGTCAGAGCATCTATTCGTTCCATTTGTATTATCCTTTGGAAATTCAAGTTGATGCAAGGTCGTGGGCTTACACCCAAAAATGTTGTCAAAATCAAATGTAGGTATTTTATTACCAGTAGTACCGCACAAGGCGGTGGCGGAAGTTTCAAGAAGAGGAAAACTATAGGAGAGATTGATTGTTGTGAGTCAGGGATGTCAGAGCAAACTAGCTAACTGACTAACTGACTAATCGACTGATTGATTAACTGACGAACTGACTGACTGACTGGCTGACGAACTAGCTAACTGACTAACTGACTACTTGATTGATTGATTAACTGACTACCTGACGACAGTAAGTGACTAATTGACTATCTGCTTAGTTGACTAACTGACTAACTAACTAACTGCCTAACTAACTAGCTAACTGACTAACTGACTCACTGACTGATTGACTAACTGACTTATTGACTAACTAGCTAACTGACTGATTGATTGATTGATTGATTGACTGATTGATTGCTTGATTGCCTAGTTGACTATCTGACTGAAAAGAAGAACTAACTACCTACCTACCTACCTACCTAACTAACTAACTAACTAACTAGCTAGCTAACTAACTAACTAGCTAGCTCACTAACTAGCTAACTAACTAACTAACTAACTAACTAACTAAATGACTCACTGACTGATTGACCAACTGACGAACGGACTAGGTGACTAACTAGCTAACTGATTAACTTTCTGATTGATTGATTGATCGATCGATTGATTGATTGATTGATTGACTAGTTGACTATCTGACTGAAAAGAAGAACTAACTAACTAACTAACTAACTAACTAACTAACTAACTGACTCACTGACTAACTAGCTAACTGACTAACTAGCTAACTAGCTAACTGACTAAGTGACGAACTGACTGGTTGTGTAACTGACTAATTGATTGCTGACTCAAAAAATTCTTTGTGTCAGTAACTGACTAACTGACTAATTGACCAACTGACTAATTGACTAACTGACTGATTGATTGACTGACTAACTTACTACCTGACAAATTGTTCGACATCTGAACTTGAAAAAGCGCGCCAAAACACAGGTATTTCGTACATCTTGACTGACAAACGTGCTTCTCGCCACAAGTTCATGCAATTTTTCGACATCAGAACTTCAAAAAACTGTCCGCTGCTGACGTGTTTTGTACATGTTCACTTCAAAATGCGATTTTCGCCACAGCCGCGTGCAATTTTTCAACATCGCAACTTCAAAAAGTGCTCCGAAACCGTCAGTT
>OMLO01002460.1_pt1 | contig 14958 bp, 6 predicted proteins | sample 1674811 | NCBI WGS metagenome assembly OMLO01 (sample SAMN06265003, study PRJEB25207) | coral metagenome | isolation source: Coral host | place: Mexico:La Bocana,Puerto Morelos, Mexico | collected 2008-11-13 | reverse complement strand
AAAAGTTCAATTACCTGGATTGCAGTCCGTCAAAAGTGAACAAACTGAAAAAAGAACCTTGGAGATAGCTAACCACCCCCCCCCCCCCCCAACTACTCCCCTCCCCACTACTCCCCTCCAACTTGTTTCGATTAAATAACGCACTATCCCTTTATCCCTTTGCTCCCAAATGACGTCACGCGCCAACTCGTCCCATTCTCCCTTATTTCTCGGTCGTAAACGTGCAAGAGTTGACGTTTACGGACTTTGAAAATTAATACAAAATTTGCAATAGTAGCTACGAGGGCAGATTTTTTACATTGCTGATCAATGAAATAATGAGATTCATTTAAATGAAAAACTTGGGGGTTAGTTGCAATTTTAATTTAACTTTTAACTTTCCCTTTTATTCGTCTTGCTTTTAATCGATACAGCAAAGTGAAAAGTTCAATTACCTGGATTGCAGTCCGTCAGAAGTGAACAAACTGAAAGAAGAACCTTGGAGATGGTTAGAGCTGGGCTCCAGTTATCTTTTAAAATATCCAGACAGATCACACCCTGTAACAAAGCCAAAAAAAACCATCAGTTTATTTTTACGCACCAAGGCCTATAAAAAATGTCTTGTATAACTGTTAAATCAGCAGCAGATATTTATGCCATCATGAGGGCTGTCAAGGAATGAATTCCTGTTTTGTACCACTTTGCTAACTTTATTCTGTCGCGCGGCTGATTGCGACCCTCGGTGGCACAACATAAATCAGCAGAAATTCCACATCTTATTTTAGCGATATTAAGAAGGATATCATAATATTGATCTTCGGGCTAGCAAATTTTCTTTAAGATCAAGGAAAGATCAGGATGTTTGACTCTGTGGAGGACACAGACGAAGAAACGATAATGCATTGGTGTGAAAGCTGATCAGTAAAGTAAACACTGTGTCATTTTACCATAATGATTGAACTGTGAACGGTATGGTCTAAAATTATGCTTCAGTTGTATTTATAGAGTTAGCAACCTAGTATTCTACTGATTTTAATCAGTTCTCGACTATTTTTCTTGATCGTACAGCTCAAACCACGACTTAAATTTTTCAGTGTTCCAATACTGCAAAAATCCTCTCGGATAGGCCTCGTTTTCTGCCGTGTTATCGTTAAATCTAATTTAGATTAACTGACGAGGTTCATTGAGGGAATTGAATTATTTATGTTACAAAGACAGTTGTTTATGTCTAGCTCTGAAGTGCGAAATGTCTGAAGTATTTTTTTAGGGAGATATGTTCAACGAACCATTGATAACAATACTGTTGTACTGAAGTGTCAATTTGGCATTTCAACAAATATCGCGTGATCTTTCAAGAAATTCTCAAAGAAAATTCTAAATATCACAAAAATGTTCTTAAACTATTTCTTTTTTTGTTTTAAGAATAAACCGATTTTGAATCACTAAGGCTAAACCGTTTAGACTTTTCTAACAGAAGTAAGCGTTGAACATGTCAGTAGCATCGCCATTTTGAAAAATTGCTGCTTTTGCGCTTTTCATTAGTGCTGTCAAATATATTTTTCAAGTGGGCGATCACTGAACAGGATTTTGAGCATACAAAATGAGCATTGTTTCAAGAAAATAGCGAGAAAACCAGGGCTAGGCCAACAAAATAAACTTTGAATATTTCTAAACATCTCTAAATTTTCAAAATATCTTTTTTAAATATCTGGGACTGTTCTCGATGTCCAAAATTATCCGGATATTTGTAGAAAGGCTTAAATGTGATCTCGGATAAAAAGTCGTTACACTGGAATTTACTCTTTTATCAATAAATAAAAAATAATTAAATAAAGTTCTTATTTTATGTTAGCTTGATTGTCATCGTTTTCTCTCTCTGCACTCGATCACATCAGCAGCGTTATGCAACAAGCCCTGACTGCTCTAACCAGACTTTCGATAGTTTTATATTATGTGATCCTGATAGCCCATCCGAAAACACCAATTGGAAGTTTTTAAATAATTCGTTTTTATTACCGTTTCCTTGCACCGATCGAGGCTAGATTTTAATTTACAATCTGATTAGAATGTGAGAGGATTCCGGCATGTCTTTCAAGCTTTTACTACGGTGCAATAGTTTTCATCTTTGAAAAGTTATTCTTCTAAGCGTCAAAATTCGCTCTACGTGTAAAACGGTTTCCCTGAGTCGACATCCCCTTCGAGTCCTTAGATAATCTTAAAGCACAAATGCAGCGATCGTTATTAATATTTTTGTCGCGCTGCGAGTAGCTAACTTACCTGGCTATTGACGTTACAGTGATAAATTCTTGTACGAAAGGTAACCTAAAGAGAAACATGGAAAAAATTGTTCTCATCAAAATATACTGCATTACTTTGTTCATCGTTAATCAAAGCCTACATTAACAAAAGCCTTTACAACTTTAAGCTCTGAATACCTTAAAACCTAAGGATTTCCTTTGCTCCGAGATCAGTGTATTTTTTAATAAGAAACATTGAAAATAACTAGCCAGATTTTGGAACTTTCCTGTCGTGTTTTATCACTCTTAGTTTCAAAAAAAATTTACAAGCATTTTTTTTAATAAATATTTCACTAAACAAGAGAAGATGCGCAAATAGCATGTAAATGAGATGGACGTCATAAATTTCAAAATGTCACAGTAGATGACATTACACACGCTAGAAATTTTTACATTTCCTTTCATCTCAACACGAAAAAAAAGTGTGCTGCAGCCCTGGTTTGAGTTGAGTTAGGAAGAAACCTCTGCAATCAAGATTAAAAATACTTCAAAGCCTTTCGTCAAAGAGTCCTTCAAAAAGTTAATCAGACTTTTAAATTTGAATACCCATAAGCCAATATAAGCTAATATCAGTTTTCTTTCTTACCTTGGGGGGTTTAAACGGATAATCCGTGGGAAAATGAATATCAAGGAAAAATACTCCTCCTTCGTACACTGATTTCGGTGGACCGAGAATTGTCGAGTTCCATTCGTAGAGATTGTCACCTTTGGGTCCGGCGCTACGAAAAACAAAACAAAACAAATATATCAAATTACGAGGCAAACGGCAGAAAGCAATCATCAGGCGTTTTAATGATCTTCATCTGGAAACCACAATGAAGTCTGACAGGAAAGATAAGAGGCAAATGTGATCCCTCGTTTCCTGCAAAAACGATTGCAATTTTCGCGTTACTTTTCCTGCTTCATAATGTTTTTGTTCTCGTCACGTGCAGGTCTGACTAAGAGGGGGAATTCAGGTTCTAAAACACGTTTTTAATGATTGCTTGGGTTGAAGTTTTCCGATAGTTTAAGAACCTGTTTGTAAACATCTGGGAATCTCGGTTAAACAGATAACCCGACCGACCTTTTATTGCACAGACCACGTTAGTTCCGCAGATTAAACTTCAGCCATATGCGACACAAACTGCCGCTTCGTCTGTAAAATTGTGGATCAGTTTCATGTTCATCTTTTAAACGAAGTGGAAAATAATCTTATGTTACGAGAAGACGTAATGGCTTCAACTATAAAGCGGTAGAAAAACAAAGAATACAACGAGAATCCACCGTCCAGTTGCTGTGGTACATCCACAGCTGATTCATGTCAAAAGTTGGTATCAACTTGTACAGCTTAATAAACAGTCCACATGAAAGTACTGCTCAATAGCTTTAATTTGAATGGTCACACACTAGGGTTTCATCCACGGACTAAAGTGTAGAACCACCTTGTACAGCATAATAAACAGTACCACATGAAAGTACTGCTCGATAGCTTTCATCTGAATGGTCATACACTAGTGTTTCATCCACAGACTTTTACAACAGGGTACCACAACCCGGAAGTACCGCTCGATAACTTTTCACTTGATTTAAATGGTTACAAACTAGGGTTTTATCAATCGACAACCACATTTATGAACCGTTTGTCTCTGGGAGTATTTCATGAAAAATAAAATCGTATGCTTGGAAAGCAGCCAAGACAAGACTTTGATGAATTGCAGATTCAACACCTGTCGGTCACTTTACACGGACTGACACTTGCAAATTTCAGTCAAATGCACGTGCCTTGTCAAAAGTTCATTGGTCAGTTCCACATCTTCTCAGTTTGAACGACACGCAAATGACGAAACCTGATTATTTCAGATCTGACAGGATATCTTTAGGGAGAACCAGATTATTCTAAGGACAGTTATAGAACATGTATTTGTAAGTTCATATTGCCCTGAACTTAACTTTTCTTCAATAGAATATGCTGTATGTTTTTTGGAGCAGCGGCCGTATTAAGCTAGCTGCCAGCTGACTCATTCAACGGAAAAAGGAGAAACGTGCAGGGAATATATATATTTTTTGCTCAAATTAGAAAATTGCAAAGATTTTCATAATTGAAAGCCGTTTGTACTAAAACCGATTACAACATGTTGTATATTCACTATCCTCGAAGCCACGACTCCGGAACAGTGTGAACGATGTTCGGTGTTGAAAGGTACTATGCAATGTCCAGTTGTTATGTCAACTCGTCTCGGAAGGACCCAGTTGATACGAGGCAGGTGTTAACATTGGCTTTGCATAAATTATGAACAAATCTAGATCGCGAACCTCTGCGTCTACGAACCGGCAACCCGTGTCGAGAAATATGGCGTGGTATCTACCTCATAAGAAGTCCTGATACGGCGTAATTCTTCAGTGATATAATACCTGACATAAGCAGTGGAAGACGGAACAGTTTTTCTCATATCGTTAAGCATTCTAAATATATACAAAAGGCCGCGGCGCATAATTAGTTTTGGCTTTGGAAACAAAGCCTTCGTACACTTTAAAATACCTTACTTAAATGACCTTATCACTCGAGAATAATTGACTCAATCCGCTTTTCCTAAATTTTGAAGAATTTTTCTGGCTCCGAAGCTTGGTTATTGAAAAGAAATTGAGAAATTGCGACGTCGCGCGAGCTTTTGATGGTAGCTTTCAAAATGCTCTATTCACGAAACAAAAACCGCAATTCCATTGTTTTCCAAACAAGAGGTTGAAGGGCTGGCGTCTTGTGTGTTGCGAGCAAATTACCTGCAGTTTGGAGGTGGTTCCAGCGTGATTTCAGCTAATTCTCTCTGAATTCTAGAAATAAAAATACAATCATGTGTCAATGGGGGAAAAGTGCAAGAGTCTATTTTCTGGCCGAGGAACTGATAGTCCCAATTTTCAACTGTTTAAGACAAACAATGATAAGGCCTTCCGTCAATATCAGGAACACAAACATTTCCCAGCCGTGTTATTAATCTCGCGCTCGCTTTCGCCAAATCTAAGCAATCTTTCTGAATTTGATCACATCAGACGATTTTCGCAAGTATTCCCTTCAGATCGATCCAAGTTTTGGCGCATTCGGGCAAATTTTCAACGCAAGCGGGCTTCACAAAGTTAACATGCAAATTACAGATCAAATTGAACATCAAGTGAACACGAACTAGTCGTTACAATTCAATACACCGGCTACAGCAATCCGTGAGACGAGTGTCCTGCAGATGCAGCCACAGCGCCAGCACGGCCTAAAAAACTTTTCCTTTATAGCGCGGCGTTGGATTTTCATGGTAGATGTAATAAAATTATGTTCCCGCTGTCTACCTTTTAACAGCAGTTGATAGTGGCTTGGCAGATCTCGAGGTTCCTCCTTTCTTAAGATCTCTCTTCAAGGTCGGTACCCTCGTGTCGTCTTGATCTGCTGTAGGTCGGCTTTCTTGCTCAGAGGACCGCCCAGACATCGAGATAAACCTGTATTCAACATACACACACCACTTTTAAGAATTCCCACTGAAATTCTACACTGAACTGAATTATCAAAGGTTTGATGAGTCCATATCACAAGGTAGCACTAAGGAGGCCGCCATTAACATACTAACTAATAGAAACCATAATTTCAAACGCGGGTTTGAACCTCGGTTAAAGAGGAAATCAGTCAGACATGATCGGAGGATGAATTTAAAGAGTAATCGCCCGACTTTGCCGCAAAAATACGGCACTTTAACATTAAGAGGAGGTGAAGTACAAACATGGCTGCCATCCAGATGTCCGTGCGGTTAACTCCCAGGGCATTCAAACGACGGAGAGAACGCTTGCATTAAACCCGAAAGTACATCAAATCACTCACTATAAACTGAACTGTTTCTCTGGGTGGTTTTGTGACTCGTTCGGCGTGGTGTAAGAGCGAGAGAAGAGTTTCAAGTTTGAGTTCTCAGCCCACCCGTCATGTAAGGCGTCACAAATGGCCGTCTGTGCAGAGGATGTTTAGTATTTCCGCCTGTCAACGCGACGTCACCAATTAATTAATAAAATAGCGCGAAGACACTAATTTAGTTCAAAGAAATCGCTCTGTAGAACCAATCGTTTTAATTGCACGGGATTTATCATTCGACCCAAGGATAAAACTTGTTACATTCAACTTCATTTTAGGGGTCTTGTAAACTGATTAACAGATAAAAGCTTCGGACGCGATCTCAAAACAAACTTACTGCTTATACATCATGCATGTAAAGGTTCAGACATTTTAACATGTCAAATGTAGGCTAAGAGGACATGCTACGTCATATTTTCCTGGTTTAAAGCACCGTCTCTGTTGGCCGTTTATACCCGGCAAAACGTGTTCTTATGTTTGAAGTGGAAAATAATATCCATCAATCTGCACAGTCAGGTTTTTGGCAAACACTTATCACGACATGTTCCCCGAATTTTAGCGAATAGTCCTAGGGCAAATATCAGATAATTCAGTGACTCCAGACGATGCTTTCTTTTCCACAAAGAAGTAACATTGCTTTTAAGGCCTGCTCGTTCGAGAAGGAACGTGAAGTTTATTTTGCTCTGACTCTCTGTAAACATTTCAATATTTAATTTACGAAGGGGGTGTTTTTTGTAAAAACACCTGTCAGAGAATGAAAACACAAATAATTTAAAGAAAAGAAACTGAAAGTTACTTGATATCTGTGGATATTTAGTTTCGTGGTCGGTTGCCATACGATTATTAACAAATTTCAATATATTCATCACAATATATTCGATGATTAAGCGCAAAATGACTGTTATCAGAAGGTCCATAACCTACTTATTGACTTCCCGTTCTTGCCAGCAAAACTCACAACAAAGTAACACAAAATATTTCGAAAAGCTTCTTTAAAATGAAGTGTTATTGGCCTGCTATGGGGCTTAGACAGTTCATACTTTAGGACAAAATGTTTCCCGCAGGTTTATATGCAAGTATTTCATTGATAAATACCCTCATTAACTCGCCGATCAACTAGGTTCTTCAAGAGCTTTATTCGATCTTTGAATAATTTTTCGGGTGTACCGCTTTTAAAAAGCGTTTTGTTTCACGCTATTCTCTTCCACAATATAAAACACTTCCCAACATCACTTAACAACAATATTGTTCCCCTAAGCGAATTTAAACAATTAACAGTCCTGAAACCGAGTTGGCTAGCAACGGCCGGACCTTCTATCTTTGTTTTTCAAGAAAAACTGATACCAAAATAAATTGTTTACAATATTTTGATATGGTTGTATTCTACAAGCAAAGTCGACTAAACAAGATTTAAACACCTTTCTTCCAACTGTCAACAGGCTTTCTGGTATTTGATTAATGTTGATTTATTGTGCATTACTCACCAAATTATTTGAATAAATTCACTTTCTAGATAAAACACTTCATTTGGTAACGGTGAGAAGAATGCTTGGATTGTTTAAGAACTGCGAAGTTAGCGTAAAGAATGAAATTAGACTCGTTTATTGTATTACCGGCATTATCTGTGCTTTTGTTGAGTAGTAGCGAAACAAAACTTTCAATCTCTACCATGAAAGGATTTTTGTTAGCATTTTGTTTAGTGTTGTTTACTCAATCGTTGGTCATGTCAAGCCGATTTATAGTATTCGATTTCAAAGCGCATTGCGTTATTATGTTTGATGCGGAGCGTTTTGGTAGCGCAAAAATATTATCTTAATCTATTATGCAGTCGGCGTTGAACAGTTGTCTAGTGAAATAGTTATTTCTGAGTACCGATGTATACAATAAAATCTTTCAAAAAGCTGATATTAATTCTCTGTTCAAACAACTTCCTTAGCGAGAGAGAAATTAATATTACTGTATGTCATTAATTTTTCATGAGCGCTTCAAGGTAAAAATTTGCATAGAAGTCTGAAAATCGTAGCTGTTCAATACGGCTTTCCCTACAATGTTTTTTTTTTGCTCTGAGTGGTATTATTCAGGACTATAAAACGCTAATCTTGTAATTAATAGTTCATTATCTGGCTAATCGGAAAAATAGATTCTTTCCAGTATGATGCTCCCTTGGGAATTTTCATGTCTTGTCAAGCATAAGATTTATCGAAGCGTAAAAACTATAATAGCACTTCACACAAAGGCAAACATATTGTTTAACTCGGTGCAATATGCTTATTGTTCCAAAGGTTATTAACGTCTATACACAACAACAGAACTACAAAACAAGCTCTAACACTGCTATTTGTTACATCTAGTGCTCAATATTGCTTTCACCAAAAGGTTGAACCGGTTGGGCTTAGGGATATTAGCTAGAAATAAGCTGCCGTAACCCGCTATTACAAATACCTGTTAAAAAGCCGTTTTACAAGAACGAGGGGATAAGTTGAGGTCGACCAGTAATCGTGTTTCATATCATGTTCCAACATTTGACAATTGTACCCTCATGTTGCCGCGTTCCAATATAATCTGAATTCGTCAATTTGACAAATACAGAATTGAAAGCAGTCCACCGGGTTAATTTCAGAATAACTTAAATGAGTGAAATTTTTAAGCGATTCCGGTTCTAAAACCGCAAATACAAAAGTTGTTCAACGTTTGTCAAACCTGACCTTATGTTTATACATCATCGCTGTAAAACGCCACGCAATCTACATCGACACAAAGAAAATTTAAATAAAATGAACGATCTTACTTTTATTTCCATTTCCAATAATAACCTCGGAAATGCACTTAAGAATAATTCGCGAAACCAGCTTATATTTTAAATATAGTAGAACCACAGAAAATCGATGAAGTGAGTTTTGCAGTGTTTCATGTTTCAAGGGAAATCAAGGAATGCAAATCTTTCGCGGTAAGATTGGTAAACCGCATTTAAGTCAAACTTCACACCATAGTAAATAACTTCTGTTTTATCGCATTTTACATCCGCTGACGACGTTACTGTCAATGAAACGATTCGAGTTTCCAGTTGTGTATCCACGTTGGGAACAAACAAAGTTCTTGTGAACATTATTGTGTTCACCCTATAGGATGTCAATCATCGGAACAAGTGCATTGTTCTATTCCCCTGGGAGACATCGGCAGCTGTTCACGACACTCGACCTCACTCAATAGCTCACCACAAACTGGCTGTGATTGGTCGGTTGCTTCGTTGTGTCGATAGCCGGTAAATAAGTATTATGACGCAAACCATTGATTACTTAATGACGTCTCTATGACAGGCGGAGACGATTGACAATGCTTTGCGCGCTGGCTTTCAGGCTTGGCAGCTGTTGAGTGTGTGTCCGGCAGAATTGCTCCAGCTTCAGTCTGTGCTAGTTTTAAACCTTTCATAATCTTCCCAAGTACGCTGAAACAGTCTTCTTTTGCCCCTGAAGTATCGGTCATCATCTAGCGAGCGCGTGAGTATAGTTCATGTTGATATATCTTCAATAATTTGCCCATACGTAAGCATGCAGTCAGAAGCGTTCCTTCGTGTTGGGGCCGACACGTTCTTTCAAGCACGACTAGTTCTTTTAAGGAGGCGTCAGTTTGCTTAGAACGCCAAGAGACCGTGTATTTACCAGCGGAAATTGTTGTTCGTCAAAAGGGAGTTTTATTGGTATTAATTTGATGCTAGTGTCTGTCGCAAGCTTCTTGTACGCAGAGGAAAATGGGAAACGTTCTTATTCCGGTAGAACAGGCCGCCATGTTAAAAGTGTCACAGCCCTCTAATCAAATCTCTCATAAAGTTGTCACGTGCTGTTTTTCAACTCTTCTGCCCTGCAGTGAGAAGTGGTCGTCCATTGCAAGGCGTTTATTTGCCGTCTAAATGTTAGTATCGCGAAAGCCGTTTTTAATTCTCCTGCCGGCAGACAAACGTAGCTGTGCCTGATCGCGCGAGACGGCCGGCTATGAGGTGATTAAAATCAGTGTACATTTGCTACCATTTAGGCCCGCGTCCAGATCTTGTGATTCACAGCGTGAATTGACAGTCTCTTCATCGGGCTGGTCATGTCAAACCACAGCGCATTGAGTTCCTCGTCTGATAGCGAGAGGAGAGCCTCGCAGGATAACTGTCACGGCAAGAGAGCCGCCCGCGGCCGAGGTGCCAGCCCCCGACCGCTGAAATCTGCTTCAACCTCTGCCAAGAGGTAAGTAAACCCTTGAAGCCACAGTTCTCGGGTAATTTGTACAAGCGAGTGTAGGTGGAGAGAAAGCTGACAATGATGTGACTAGTTGATCTCTAATTTGCATTTTAACTTCCAGACGTTCCCCGCCTATTGTAATTTTAGGGAAAAGGCGAAAGAATGGGCTAATTTTTACAAGAGAACCAAGCAGACTATCTTCAAATGTAAGAGTCTGTAATTCTTCGAAATACAGGGCCTTCCGCAACGGATAGAGATAATGGAGCGAATCAGGTTCATTAGCATATTCAGCTGACGCGGCTGTCTTTGTATGAAATGTACAAGTAATCTTTGTGGTACTGTATTGCAGAATACAGCGAGAGCTGGCCGAGATTGCGCTGGATCCTCCTCCAAATTGCAGGTAAACATTTTTCGTCTTTGAACTTCAAATAAGACACCAGACTCCCGAATATTTTGTTTGGACTGAAAACAATAGATCTACGCGTTTTTGTTTCCTGAATTAAGCCAGGGTGTCATAAAGCCTTGATCATCCCTATATATTAAACACGACTGGTTCTCTGGCAAAACACGATTTCCTACCCCGCACAAAAAACCGCCGGAATTCTCCTCAAATATTCCCTCGATTGGGAAATTTCTGCCAAAACGAGACACACAAGGATAAGTTATATTTTAAGTGGTAAAGACATTTAATACCTAGCCACGTGTGATTTTAATGTGTAAAGAACCTTTGTTTTGTTAACTTAAGCTAGATATGCTAAGTTGGGCTCTACGCGGTTAGTCCCTATATATTTGTTTGTCGTAATAAACTTCTTTTTCTGGTGACAGAGGTTAAAATGTCGCCTTCCTCTTCTGTCTTTCCTTACAAGGTGTTTTATTCTTCTTTGTTAATTATAGAAATGGTGTAATTGATACATTTGACGTCTTAAGAATCGAGTATGTTGCGACTTCTCGTAGTGCGGTACAACGCATGATTTATATCGTTCCTCGATGTTGATATATTGTATGTAAATGTACAATGTTGATATCACCTGCCGTGAAATAATATTTCATATCCAAGTTTTCAAGCAAAACACTGTTTCTCAACCCCGTTAATTCAACAAGCCATTACCGAGGCAAAAGTCGCCATGAGTTCAATTTGTTAACGGTCGTTTCTTCTCGTTTACTCAAGCTCGTTCTTCAGTACTCTTCCACGGCGTTTTGCATACGCTACATTTGCCCCAAATCGTCTAGAATGTTGCTAATTGGAGACTACAGTGTAGGTCTATACAATATATCACTAGAGCTACTAAGTGTATCATTAAGTTTCGCCAAGAGCAAATCCAAACAACTGAAACAACACAAGACGCCTACAAACTTGTTAACAATACGGAACCGTTTGGCAAAGAATCTCGCAAAGGTATTTCACTGGTAGGCCAATTCAAGTAAGCTACACTTCTCTTTGATGTGTAATTAGCCTTGTCCAACCAGTATAGATAAGAGCTCGCGATCTCCATCTGTTTTACATTTTAATCTTTTTTTTTCAGTCGTCGGAAAATTTACATAAACAAATTACAAGTAAATGTAGTCAAATTGTGAGTTCTCGTGGGTGTAAATAATTTTATCGTTCGAGACCAGAACATTTAATTTGTATTTGAAGTACTGTTAAACGTGAAACAGTTTTCAAATTGTATTGTAGAATATTGTCAGTGTTATTAATGAGAGCTAGGCGGACTTTGTTTCAAAGTGATGCTGCGGTTTTGTTTTATTAGAATTTAATGTACTGAATCTGTGTGTAATGCACTGATCAAAATAATCTATATTCTGATTAAAAATTCCATTCACAGGACTTCGAGGAGCACTTAAGATATGTAGAATTTGCATAAGATATTTTCCTTTGACTTTGCAGGCGATTACTTAACCAACCAACCGAAAAGTAGCAATTTATGCTACACGAACCAATCTGCACAATACCCTTGAGATAAATCTTTTTGTCTTTATCAATGAAGCAACGTACGGCGGTCTATTTGGACCATAAATCCCTGCAATGTAGTCAATTTGTTACGTAAATGAACAATACAGAGATAAAACATACGAATGCAACAAGGAAAGGGTACGTTTGTAATTAGACGTGCAAATTAATTTTTTTCTCTACTACCTAAAAGGGCTGGCAAAATCCATGAAATTAAAACGAGCTGCTTTTTAGCATTTTAACTTGAGTTCCTGAGTTAGTTCTGAAAAGTCCTTCCTGTAAATATATGAAATTTCTCAACGATAAGCCATGTTATTCAGAAAACCAAGTAAGCTTAATGAGGCCTTCCAAGGGAAGAGGGGGTAGCCGTGATCGCCATGTCGCATCCTTTAGTCAGTCAGTTTAGTATACCGATGTCGCCCCACCAGTGGAAGCAAATGTTGCTGTCGTTTTTCTGCAGTCTTATGTCGCTGTCGCTACCAGGTTGATTTTTTAGAGGGTATTCAATGGAAAAGCACACGAGTTTCCGGCACTTACAGAATTTAAAAGAGAATACAACTTCTAAATAATGTCGCTGTCTTTTCTAGTGCTTCCCGTGTCGCTGTCGAATATTCGCGGCGCATTCAATTCGCTTGTCGCTGGTTAGAATTCGAAATTCCCGTGTCGTAGTTTTTCAGGGTCGTGTCGCTTACCGCTTTTACCCCTTGGAAGGCCTCCCTAATTAATAAGATTTTTATATTTTTTATAACAAAGGAAGAGGGCTGCCGAAAAATTGTCAGCACGTGCGAGCGGTCCGGAAGAAAGATATCTGTAAAAGTTGTTAGCCAATTAGTATGCGCGATTCAGTTCATCTTGACCGCAAGTTGAGGAAAATAAATATATAGTTGACCAGATATAATACAATTTAAGCTGATGGCAAGATCTTCTTAATTCACCCTACGGTAGTAACGTCATCTGTCTAAAGTTAGGCATAACGACATGATTATAATTTTTCTTCCAATATTTTTTTATCCGTGCAAGAAAAACCGGACGTTTCTTCTAGCAGAGTTCTGCCTTACAGATCCCCCTGTAAGGTACAACTGTTTCCTAAATAAAAAGTCAACCGGTCTGTTAAGAGAAAAATTATGCATAAAACATTTTTAACCGCGTTAAATAATCTAACACAGCTTTTTTAATCGAAAAGGCGGCAAGCGGTAAACCTACGAGGTTTACTTATGTTGTCACTGTTAACCTCCGTTTTTTTTGTCCTCAGCGCGGGGCCTAAAGGCGACAATCTTTACGAATGGAACTCGACAATCCTCGGTCCGCCGAAATCAGTGTACGAAGGAGGGGTATTTTTCCTTGATATTCATTTTCCAACGGATTATCCGTTTAAACCCCCAAAGGTAAGAAATAAAAGAAATAAAATATTGTAATTTTACTTCGCTATTTCACTCCCAGTCAATTCCAAACTGCTATTATGTTTGACTGAAAACAATTGAGGTGTTTAAGTCTTGTTGCGAAAGTGTAATATTTGTTCCTATCTATTTCATTTATAAAAATTACTCGTTTATGGAATGTAAATATGCAGACATTTCGCAGCGTTTGTGGTGGAGCAAGTGAAAATGCTCTTGACCTCAAAACGCAGTCATTAGATTAGCTTGAGAGCACTCGGGATTATGTTATTCGTGAATGTGTGCCAACTGATTTATAATTCGCGTCATTCAGCAATCATTAATAAAACATATACAAAAGTTTCAACATTTTATTAATTTATAATGTGTATTCGTACCTTTTATTAAGCTGACGAACGTAGCTTTAGTGGGCAAAAAAGGATTGCTGTAGCGCGTTATCTCCGCAAGCTTTCCTTAATTAATTCAAACACCCTCCGACAAACGTATTTTTCGTATTAATCATAAACAGCGAGCTTTGTTCACATATTTGTTGCAGTGCCTCATATAACGTGTGCAGTGCTAATGGCATGTCAAAGGGTAACGCGAAAATACACACAAAAAAAAACACAATGTCGTAAACCTGATAACTTTTGGCATGGTGTTGACTGGCAAATGTTTCCGGCAATAATCAGAAAAAGATGTGATAAGGTTCTGTCTGCATGCCACAGAGGTAAAAACGTGTTCCGGATCACTCCCGGCTTGTTGCAAGCGGGGGAGATAACCTCTCTCCACTTTTTTCCGTTCACTAGTTTGATTCGTTTCGCGTATTAAATCTTTAATAGTGGACCCAGAGGAAAAAAATCTTTCTGGGACGGGTCTTTTGAACTAAATTCACATCAAGACCCTGTGCAAAATACCCGGGAGATGTGGAAAACGCAGCTTCATTTTTTACGGTCAGACCTACCGTCCACTGTTACGTTGCTTTTCGAAGACGCCCTTCGACCCGGAGGAATTTGAAACGCGTTTTTAAATGGTTATGACTAGAATGGATCCTTAAAATCAGGTTGGACACATTATGTTTTTTACACAACACATCTGTTTTCCTGTTTTCTTTTTTTCTTACGACTCCTATCATATATTTTGAGTGAAGATGACAACCTTATTTGGAGTATCCATTCTAATCACAACCTATCCGGAATACTCTAAGCAAACCTTGTTGTGTAATAAACATAATGTGTCCAACCTGATTTTAAGGTAATCCATTCTAGTCACAACCGTT
>OMLO01002459.1_pt1 | contig 14959 bp, 6 predicted proteins | sample 1674811 | NCBI WGS metagenome assembly OMLO01 (sample SAMN06265003, study PRJEB25207) | coral metagenome | isolation source: Coral host | place: Mexico:La Bocana,Puerto Morelos, Mexico | collected 2008-11-13 | reverse complement strand
TTTCACATGTGAAATTATAAATTACGGCTGAAATTTCGCGCCAAAATTAAGGAGTAATTTGTCACCCATGATATTACCCATACTAATAAAATATAATTAGCGCGTTCGTGCGAAAATCTATTCACTGTTGATTATTTCTGAGGTAAGATATTGAGTACTCGGGCCAGGAATTCAAAGAATATCTAACTTGACACGCCGTCTAATGATAACCCTTTTGTTAACCGTATTCGCCATATCCGCCATCGACATCACGACATCGTGTCAGCAGGGTAAACCTCACCGGCTGATAATCAACTTTTAGTTATCGTCGGTAACACAGACACGAGATATACTGAAAACCATTGGCTCTCATATAAATATTTACGGAATAAAAAGATGAGTAAGATTCTAAAAAGCTAAAATGTGAGACTCGCTAAAATGTGGACTAGTGAGTCAATCTAAAATAGTGCAGAGACGGTAATGCGGGGCACTTTGGAATCATATGTTCCCTGGATTTAACGACTCTAACTTGTTAGTTTGAGTGAATTGTGCCAAGAACAGGTAAGTTAACCCATAACATTACTATGGCTTATAATAAAAGTTTGTTTGATAGATATAAATTAATCTCAAACCATGATTGATCATCGCAGTTATACACACAACTTAAGCAGTTGTAAAATTAAAATCTGAGTCGGGATTCGAACCCATGACCTCTGCGATACCAGTGCGGTGCTCTACCAACGGTGCTTTCAAGGCAACTGGAAGCTGTGAGTTCGTAATATTCCCGTAGAAGGAAAAGAATTTATGAATGGATATATGAAAGCTCATATATTTGAGCTGCGGAGACAATTTTTTTTCAAACTTTAATTTCACAACTGCGTTAGTTGTGTGTATAACTGTGATGATCAATCATATATGTTTCTCTGCAGTTCAAATATATGATCTTTCATTATTCATTTGCAGATATAATTAATCTTATAAAGAATTTAACTACTCTAGTTTGCATTAAAAATGAATGAAAAAATTAAGGCCTATTTTTACAATTTTGAAACCTGCTGTAATAATAATTCTTATTTTACGAGCTACGTGTTTTGTATACGTACTCGTTGGCCTGGTTACGGCCACCCACCAGATAATTCGCGTTGCTCGAAAACAAGCTTCTTCTCGATCAAACAAACTCTTTATGATAAATTAAAGTTGAAAAACTCTTGATAATTTCCATGAAGGAGGACATTGAAAAAATACATTTGAATGTTATTTACTAGGTGGCTCTGCGGAAACACAAACTGTGCAGGCTTTCCCATGCTAGGGGTTAAAATAGGGTAGACGTGAAAGAGCGGGAAAAAAGCGTTAATGGAAAAGAGAAAATGAGCTATTAAAACACGGGTGAGTTTCTTGGGAACAAACGTCACCATGGTTACGTACGTCCCCACATGATATCAGATGTCTCAAGGATGTTACGGTTCGGCGACATGTGTCTATTTGAAAGTTTTATTTTAACCAGCTTGTTTGGATACTTTAGTGGCTGATCAGGTGATAGTAGCTTTTTATTATTATTATTCGATTTCTAGGGTAGCTTCAGAATTTGAAATTATTATTATTTTTTAATGCGAAATATTGCACCCCCTGGGACGCGGGAAAAATAGAGGCATGTTCTTCATGCATTCGGTCACAGTTGCGTGTTGGCGCTGAGGTATTTACACAGCTGCTTGCTTCTTTATCCTAGAATTGAATTAGCATTTAACATTTTTTCTTAACATATCACATAATTTACCAGCTGAGCAGTAAATACGGAGCGAAAAGCAAGGCTACTTTATTGCGGCTCGTCAAATGCAATCGATCAGTCTATACAGATAAGCTCAAACGCGACTTCGTGTTCATATTTTATTAACTCTTTATTTTGTCTTTCCTGACATCATTTGCGAGGAAAAGAAGGTAAATAATTCTAAGTTTTCGTCGATGTTTGGATAACATGCATCAATTATTCATTACCACTGTGGAGTCTGTCAAAATCAGTTCGCTCGCCTGTCAAAGAAATGGAGGCTTGGGAAATGAAAGCTGTCGGCAGAATACTCTTTAGTCTGTTCTATAAACATATACACACACCTGCTTGCTGAACTTTATTTTGCTCCTCAAAAATAACTATCCCTTTTGTTTAAGCTTTTGAAATACCGAATGATCTCTTTTGTGAATCGCTCAGAGACAAATTTAAATAATTTGCCGGCAAAAATTTCTTGTTTCCACTCCAGAAAAGACAAATGGCACGGCGATTAATTTAGGAAGGCATTTTTTCGCTGTTGTTTACCGACAAAAACACAGACGAAGAAGAAGAAATTTCGGAGTTTCCGCCTATTTTTATAGATTCAACGACTGCTTTGGACAATTTACTTTTTCACACTCGCAGGGTAACGCATTGTTAGAAAGAACAAAAGTTTTTGTCGCTGAAAAATAGTTATTTTTGTCGCAATTTTGATGTTATCAGGCTTAACCGATAGACATTTATTCTGTCGACTCACTGCCCTCTTTTGCAGGCTCCAAGTGAAGATCGATTAAGAGAGCTAAATTGCTCAGGAAGAAATCTGGATAAATTAGTCTGAAAGCAAGTTTTCACCCATCCATCTAATTAGACGCAAACGTGCGCCTTCGGCCTTGAAGTTGAGCCTTCGGTGTTGACATTTTAGTGGTCACACGCGAAACATGGCGGAGAGGTTTCTCGTATACTTCTGTTCGTTTTGTGGCCTTATACTGTTCTCTAGTTGTAGGGTTAGCTCAACAGAGCTGACAAGCGACATGTAAGTGAACTAGATTTCTTTTGCTTTTCTTATTTTTTGTGATTGCTGCTTCTCTGTGGTTTTAGTATAACTCAACTGATCGCAAACTAGCGGGGAATAATTTTCAAATTTTTATGCGCTAGGATAAGAAAGTGGACAGAAAGGATCGGATCAAAAGCTGCTGAATTTACGGAGAATGTGACCGGCGCAAAATACTTAAAACAGGTATCAGAGAGAGTCGTATTTCATATCGTTTCATGTGTTTCTTGGTGATGAGCTATTAGTATTATTCAAAGTTTGTTGAACTTACAGGCGTATGAAAACTTAACATTAACGCCAGAAGATGTGCAGAGCAAAGTTCTCGACAAAATGAGAGCAGAAATGAAAGTTTTCTTCAGCAGCAAGACGTCTTCATTAAAGGTATGGAGGCAGGAATCTTGGTGTGGTCGCTAGAGATTAGGTAAAATCCATTTGAAATTAAATCCAGCGTATAATGTTTACAATCCCGTAAATTGACAGCACTTTCACCTGAAGCTTATATCAGGAAATCATACTTCGCGTCGGGATCGCTGATTGACAACACCGGTTGCGATTTTATGTTTTTTTGTGTCATCTTCTTTATCCTTAAAACTTGGATTTGTGATACCTTTTTGATATAATATTTATGAGCCATGCAGAAGGATTTTTCTTATTTTTCGGAAACCATGGGTCAGTTAAGCGTTGCTTTTAACCTAATTTGAATTCACGACAGCTGGGGATGTTTTTCAGCTTAAGCTTATTTTCCTTGATAAATTTGCGGTCAATGTTTTTGTATCGTATAATTTAGTTGTGAAATTACTTTACATCTATACTTTCCTAACTTAGAATTCTTTATTACAAAGCAAAATTAAGAATAATTAATACCGATTTCGTAAATTTGAATTTTTACATTTCACAGCTTCTCAAGTTTTTCAGGGAAAAACGGGAGGAGCCTAGTTGAGGCACTGAAATTATTTTCTCGCTCCGATGTCTGCTGCCCCTACTCGATCGGCGCGTTTCAGTTTGTGTCAAAACCTTTTTTTTATTTAAATAAAGCTGAGTGTGATCTTAAGCCTGCAGGCAAACATTTCAAAACTCCTTCCTGAACGGAGGTGGGATGAATAATTGAAAAATATTCCATTTAGTGACGTTGCAAGGAGACAATATTCAATTTGTGTTTGTAAGCTTACAAATTCTGAATCACAATCCCAGTCAGCATCTTAAAATTTTTCCTCATGGCTTGTTCGTATTTTGTTGTTATACTGCCATAATAATTTCTAGATTTATAAAATTGTGGTAAAATCTTTTGCAATTTTAATAAATACATTTATAGACAAAAAAATTTGTAGAATGGACATATTCAACTTTCCTAGTTTTTCAACATTGTTATTAAAATAATTAATTTGGTATGTCAAATGAAATTAGTGCTCTTTCGGTAACTTGTCTATAGGCAATATTGGAAATAATATATGTATGCTAAGGACCTAAATAATTATAAATATGGTGTAATTAAATTTTGTTTGGAATGTTTTTTATTTATACTGGAAAATACCAAATTTTTGTTGTATCCTTGTGGTGAAATATATAAAAATATTATCCTGCAAAGAGCTTTTCAAATTTCTGAAGTACCTCCTGCCTGTGCCATTTACCACAGGTAATTAGAAAATTTTGGGATGTTGATTTTATGTTTAGTTTTAAAATTAGGTTGTTGCTCTAGACAACTTGTGTACTGTTCATTTATTTAAAACAAAAATTACAGTGGAACCTGGATATAATACAGGGCCAAGGGAATGGCAAAATATGTTCACTATAATGACGTTTTGCTGTGTCAAGGTTCTTTTCCATACATTTTACTATTGCTAGGGAGAAGGTTGGGGCTTGTTAAATTGATGTTTCACTGTATATGGATGAGATTAAATTTTTATGTAATATTAAAATTCATTAAGTTGACTGGGTGACTGCATTCCCTGATATCTTCTAGTGATTTAAGTCAAAGGGTTTTAAAAAAAATAAATACAAAAATAAAGAAGAAAGTTTAGTGACTTTCACATAATTATTTATTTTCACGAGAAAAGTAGTCAAATGAATGACCACTGTTCTGCAAAAGTATTCTGCATCTCCAGGAGGACTGTGACGTGATTAAGGGGTTTGAGTACCGAGTAGAAACTGCACTTAAAGTGATTGTCTAGAGCTTTTCTGCCCTGCAGAGGCCTCTTTTGTGCTGACGTGATTTATTAAGCAAGGACTTGAAAATCTTCAAAAATGTTTCAATGATCATCCTAAATATAATGAGTTAGGGATATAACAAGGATCCTTCAACAATCTCTAGCTCCCTAGCCAATATCCTGTGGGATCCTATTGCAAGGACAAGATCTTTACAGAGACTTCAAAGATTGACAAAGATCCTGTAAGATCTTTGAGGATCTGAAGGATGATCCTAATAGACAAGGAATCATGACAATGATTTTAATGGATCTTAATATGATTTTCACAGGGGATGTCCCATTTTTGTTATCTCTCTTGTGACAGTTAGAACAGATGGTTTGACTGTTTGGCTGGTTTTTGAACAGCTCTGTTTTTTTTTTTCATCCATTGCATGATTTTAGTTCGCATGCTCAGCTGTTTGTTCATTTCCTTTCAACTTCCAGAGGACAAGTCTTTTGTTCCTGTTGAAGGTTTCATTGCATTACCTGACAGTAAGCTGTCACCTTTTCCTGAGTCAAATGTATGAATGTCAGATGTCAAGAATTCTTTTCAAAGATGACCTGACAATTTCCTGAGACTGAAAATTTCAAATTTACATGTGACAAAAATAATTCAAAACTTTTGGATCTCTAAATTCCTAATCCCAGACGTAGACATAGACAAACCTATTTATTCAACATTTTCTTCAAAAGCAGGACATTTGTCCTTTTTACAGTATATAAAATGGATGTCCAGACTAATTTTTAATTTCTAGTGTACACATATGTGTAAGTTTCTCAAAAGTGGCACATTGTAGGTTTTACTTAACAACTTAATAAATTGAAGGTGTGCCAGAAAAAAGCTATAAATGACTTCTGCTAAATTGCTAGACAGTCAGATTCTCCTTCTGAACTACCCTGTATTCCCTTGTAAAGCACAACGGGAGTTTGACATTACATCTGCAGACACTTAGTGCCTTATACTCCCACCCCTTAAGTGTGTGAGCCAATCATTAAGCTTGGTATCTTGAATTCTGTTTTATAGAAATTAGTGGCGAAGGCAGAGGATGCTTACTGCAAATACAAGTACAATAAAAACTTGAAGGTGGGTTTCTGTATTGACATTGCTGTAAACTTTATAAATTTCAGTGCCTTTCAAAACTCTTATTTTGAATATGTCTTGTCTATGGCTCTTTATTTAAGACTTAAATATTAGCTTAGCCATATATGAGCCATTATGAATAATTTTTTGGGGCATTTTTTTTTTCGTTTTATTTTAATTACTATAGTTTTCCATATTCCAGGGGCATTTTTAATAAAACAATAATAATTATTATTCCATTTGTGCTTTTTGGATTTGAGATGATTTAACCAACTTGGCACTATGTGCCTCATTATCTATACCTACCATCTCATATCCAATACACACTTGCGGAAAAATTGTTAAAGGTGATTTGTTTACTACAAATTTCAGCTGAGTGAAGAAGATTATCCAAATGCTAAGGATCTGGATAAGTATTTCAATAAGAGTGGTCTGAAATTGGAATACAACTCTACCTTCAGAAACGCAATCAGCTTTAACACAAGTGTTGTTCATGTCCCTACAGATGTCTATAATGGAGGTAAGGTTACATTGATCAGTTTTTAACAGTCTGTAGCTTGCAATACAATGTTATCACTAGATGTTTTTATTAGTAATTTTCTCATTGGAGGCTTCCGTGGCTGTCAGTGTTTAAAATGGATTGTATTCTAAAATGATCATCCAAGAGATTAGCCAAATTTTTCATGCTATACCTGACATCAGAACCTCTGTCTGTGCACCTCTTTCTTGCATGTAAAACACTTTGAAGTCAAAATATTTCAGCTCCCAAAGAAAAACTTCAGTCTTGCCTTCTTGGAAAGTCTTGCATCATAGTTTTTTTCCATTCACCATTGATCTTGTTCCCACAGGATTTCTCATTTTCCCTATATGTTTCAAAGAACTTGAAATTTTCTTCCATTTCAATGAAATGATCACAGCTAGTAAACAGATATTTATTTATCTAATAATAATATGCTTCTGGGCTTGGGAGTGGAACCATGTTTTATTTGCATTTGACAGCTTCAGAGATTGTTAACGGAATCAGTTGGACATCAGCTCTGGATACTGTGTTTGATGACAACCGACATGATGACCCAAGCTTGTCTTGGCAATACTTTGGTTCAGATAAGGGATTTATGAGAACATATCCAGGTACAAAAGTCAATACATACAATTATTGTTGATGTTGAAACAGAGCATAAGTTAGAAGGGTTATAATTGTGTTAACTGCACACAGGCATGTCAAACTAGCTGTCACACACTAAAAATATCCTATTTCCTTTCAGCAAAACGCTGGGATGATAACAATCCAAATCATGTTGATTTATATGATGCTAGGAGACGACCATGGTAAGGTGGTACAGAATATTTTTCGTATGTACATTGTAGGAATCGTAAAGTGGTGGAAAGAACATTCAAAACCTAGGAATTTGAAATTTATTTTTCAGTTCTGAAAACCTTGAGGAGTTTATTAATATTTCTTGTGGTCACTCAATGGGGTCTAATTGATAATAACTTTGTACTCTTTCACCTAAAAACTACTCTTCAGCATCAAACTGACTTGCACGTTTACTTCAGCTCAAACTCATTGTTCATTAAGTTTAAACAAAGAAATCATGATTGAGATGGTGTTAAGATATCTGATCTTAATTAGCTTAATTAGATGTTTGCATAAATTATTTTATTTCTCCATTTTTCCCTAGTTTTAGTTTCAATTGAGAAGATTATATATAAAACACTCAAGGCTGTGCTTGAACACATTAATAAATTGACCTTGAATTTTGTCAACAATATTCCTCTTCATATTATATTTTCATTGCAACTCTCTTCTCAATGTTTGGAAATGTGATCAAACATAGTCTGTTGTGTTTGATATATTACACAGTAGTTCAGGTCTAAATTTCAGCCCCAATATCCAGCTTCCACCCAAGAAAAAACAAATTAATTAAGCTTATTTTCCTCCAGAATGCAATCTTCCAAGTTTGAGATCGTTTTTGTTATTTTCTCTTCAAAAATTAAATTTTATTGAGTCTCCTCTCAAATTTTCAACCTTTGTCAAAACTGTACTTCAACTGAAACTTAGTTGTAGCAGGTGTTTCAGTGTCTAATATTAATTCTCACTTCCTCCTATTAAAGGTATATTCAAGGAGCGACGTCCCCTAAGAATATCATCATTCTTATTGATGCCAGTGGAAGTATGCATGGAGTACCCATGAGAATTGCAAAATTATCAGCTCAAAATCTTATTGACACCTTTGGAGATAATGACTTCTTTAATGTTGTTTATGTAAGTACATACTATAGTGTTTTTTTTTGCAATCAGACTTTTTGAAACTTTTGGTAGCTTCCTTAAGTACACAACATCCATTATGTTGAGGACCAGGATAAGTTGAACTGGTCATGCAGTCAGTGCCCACTTTTAACTCTTTCACTCCCAATTCAAACTGAGGCTTCCTCCACGGCTGATAGTATGATGAATGGTATCCTACAAAAAAGATCTTTGAAACAGTATATTATGTGTGGTATTTGGTCTATAGTTACTGTTTTATAAAAATGTGGCTTTTCCTACTTGAAGAGACTTACTGTCTTGAAATAGCAAGGCGAAACTGAGTTCACCTCCAGCCAGTACTGGTGTCTTTAGCTTCTCCTAAAGTGATGCCACTTTATGGAATTTTATCCATGCATTTTGATATTCAATACTACAATATAAAGATGATGATGAAGTTTTTTCAGGTGTCCAACCAACCAATTACTTCTTAATTAATATTAATTATTATATTAAATATTAAATGTTATGTCCTGACTGTTTGTTCTGATTTTATCTGTGTTAGTTTAACAGCCAGGTCCATGTGTTGTGCTGTGATGGGACAGGGCCTGTATTGCTCCAAGCCACAAAGAAGAACAAAATGGCATGTTTTGTAATATAATTATGAGAAAAGAATATTAAATAGATAGATGGAATTATTATCAGCAACTTATCCATACCCACTGCCTGTCTAGGGGTAGATGTTGAAGATATTGTCATGACTCAAGCTAAAAGCCTGTTAAAGTGTGGCACGACGTCACTACAAGTTATTTATAAATCAATACACTAAATAGCCTCAATTGAGTGTTGTGAAACCATTACCAAAGTAATCACTCTGGCCAATCACAATCCAGTGAACCAATCAAAACTCAAATTAAATACATGTAGCCGAGACACGGGGCAGCAAACCACGTAAGCATGTTTTTTTCATTATATGTGTAGCATCATAATGCAAAACTGAATTACTTTTTAACACTCAAGTGAGGTTTGTGGATTCTAATTTTTGTATTATTTTTTTAGTATGTGAAAAGTAAACTGCAAGACATAGTAGATGGCAATGTTGCTATGTGGAAAAATGGAATGGAAAAAGCTTTTGAACTTTTAAAGAAGGTAAATTAAATAGTTTACTTTCAGGGTTTGCCTAAAAGTAGATTATTACTTACTAGAGTATAACTTATCCTCAACTTTTCCTAATTATGAGCTATAAATTGCTGTGTAATATTGATCCAGTTGTGGAGGGCCACAGGGATGCTTCTGCACATCCCTAAATAATATAAGGCTACTATAGGTCTCTGAAGCCCTCCCCCCGCTAAACACACTAGTGTAAAAAAAACCACTTTCCATGGGCCCTCTTTTGAGTGAGTAAGGATCCATCTTTTCTTTAACCCCTGAACCCTTGAATAGAGTACAACTGGATTGGCTACTAAATATAATGAACTGGATATATCAAATATATCCTGCACAACCAAACAGTCATGTGACTGTTTTGTGCTTGTTATACATAATTAGTATCTTGCTTCTGACATTCTATCAGTATTAACAATGGGATTAAATGTTTGTCATTTCAGGCCAATAACTGTGCCTTGTGCCAACAGGCCATAATGGTTCTTAGTGATGGGACAACTTCAAGTCTTCGTGACCTCTATGCAGAACACAATTCAGACAAAAAGGTGCGGTATGACTGAAAGAATTTTCAACCCAAATAAGGGACTTCTCAGCTAATTGTCATAACTTATGACAAGTGGGCTGGGCACAATGGGTAGTGAGTGAGTGATGAATATGTTAATGATGACAAAATTTAAGCAGGAGACGAAGGTTGCCTAGAATGTAAGAACTACAGAGTAACTTCAGGTTATGATGCAAAGTAAACAAATATTTGGGCCAGCCCTCTGGGCCAGCTTTAACTGGGATGTACCAGCCTGAAAATCCTCCTCACTAGCCCCCCAAAAGTTTTTAACATGAAGTGGTTTATTGCAGGTGCGGGTTTTCACTTTTGCTGTGGGCCCGCCTGTTGACAGCATTGAATCCTTGCGGGACATGGCTTGTAACAACAGAGGTGAGCCCAGTTTAAATGTAGCAGGTGATAATCCCTTTCACTGAATTGTTGGTGAATGCAGAGAACCAAGATGGCTGATTGATATCAAAAACAAAACCTCCAGGTAACAATTAAAAGGTAGATATTTCTCTGTACCTCTGCAGTGCCTGGTCACACCAGGTAGTTTACAGCTCACACAACAAGCTGAAGTTATTTCTTGGCCAACATGGTAATTTCCTAGAACTATAGACATGTTTCAATGATAATTTGGACTCCTAGGACACTTAAGAAATTTCTCTTTGTCAATCAGGATGCCTTTGAATTAAGACTTTAGTTCAATTTGCTCACACTATACAATGCAGCTGGTCATATGATATCCTTATCTTCTGATATTTTAGAGGAAAACAATGTTTCTGAAATTTGGTCAGATGTAAATCTTCCTTGCAGCCTATGCAGTCTTAAAATGTTTACATAGCAATTGACATGCGGGTTGTAATGAAAACCTTGTGCAAAATGTGTGATAGGATTTCACCCTCAAAAGAGTTAGATAATGCTATATGTTAACTTTGTGTCTACATCTTTCAATGCTCAGGTTTTTTTTCACGCATTCAAAGTGTTGGTGCTGTCCGTGAAGTTAGTGAGGTAAGACATGCAAATAGTCAGGACTCAGGAGATTCCCTATCAACAAGTTTCCAAGAACCTTAAGCCTTTTTTCCTTCTCATCAGAGCCAATTTCCTGTTATGTTAGTTGGTCCCGAGAGAATTGTTTAGCATTGCTCTATATAAACAGATAAATTGTTACCCAGTGGATAAGTGTTAACAAAACAAACCATGCTTTTTGCTGGATAGAGATTTATCCAGTTGAAGGACTTTCTCACCTTTCGAACAATGCAGGCCAGAAGGATGATATCCTATGTAGTCCTTCTACCTGACCAAAATGTTAAGTTCAGTTTGGGCTATTTGTATTGTGTACCTTAGAAGCGTGTATGCATAGGCACATTATAGTGGAGCATAGAATACTGTTTCACATAATTTTCTTTATCTTAGAACTACATCCGTGTGTTGACTCGACCAATGGCAATGGCCCCTAAAGAGAATGCAACTGACCACACAGTATGGACAAGTGTTTATTTAGATGCCTTGGTAAGCAATGCAGTCGTAACCTTTCAAGTTTATAAATCCATTGTCATTGTTGTGACACTTTCAGTCCTTTCAAGTCCACAAGGCTGCCCATAAACGTACTTTCTTTTACTAGATGCCTGTGCAATGGCGATAAGTTTAGATTGAAAGACGCTACCTATAAAGAGAAATGCATTTGGGAAATTATGATGTCCTGGGCAAAATCATTAATGTTTTGAATTTAGAATAATTATCCCTTTGGTATCTGACAGAATATTCCAGCATATCTTTGATTGTAATTCAAATGCAAGCAAAACAGTCTGTTTATCATACGTTTATCACAGGGGCTCGGTATGATGGTTACAGGGACTCTACCAGTCTTCCATCGCATAAAGGACTCATCTGATTGCTCTGTAAGTACCCATAATAGCGTTTTGAACGTTTTCTTCACACCCTGGATTGATCCTGAACTCTTTTTTAGCTGACTGGGAACATAGGAGCGATACATGTGGCTCTTTTTGAAGGTAGATCGAGGAAAGATTGCACAATGGCTTAATGCACTGATGTACCAGTTGTTAAGCTGTACTGACTCCCCTGGCCAGGAAAAATGATGATAAACCATGCTTTTGTGTGGATTATCAAAAGTTAAACAGCATTATCAGCAACGATTCGTAGTTGTTAATTCAGGGGCCAAGCTTTCTGTGAGAACGCTGAATTTAGTGGAAAATCAAATCTACTGGCGGTGAACACATAATATGTCAATGACTTGCTCTGGTCCCTGAAACCTTGCCTGGAACCTTCCAGAGTTTTAAAAGTTTTATCCTCATTGAATCGCATTGGACAACATGTCTTATGTAAAATGATATGAATTTGACGTGTATTCTACGTTGATATGTTTCGGGAGGTTTCTGGCCCTAACACAACGGTTACTGTGGTAGCATTTAATCACATGTCCGTGTTGCTTTAAAAGGATTTTTGTTTTTGTGTCTTCTTATTGTGAGCCAGTCAAAAGATGGGATGGAAGATGAAGAGAAATACAAGGATCACTTTCTGGGAGTCATGGGTACAGATGTTCCACTGAATTACCTCAACGAGTTCGTGCTACAACCTCTGGTTAGTTTCATATGACTCAAACTATTTTTAATAACGATGTCATTTTTGGAAAATTCGAAAAATTTACAATATCAGTCTGGAACGAACTTGGGCAAGTTTATAACGTCGTCTGACAATACGTTTGTGTATCAATACGGGACAACAGACGGATCATCCGTGCATCTGAACTGCCTGCCTACCTCATCTTATACATGTTCACAAATGAGTAAAGTGGATAATTTGTTTCAGCGCACAGTCCTTTCGTATGTGAAAATAATGACAACACAGTGGACAAACTACCTCACAACTTATCTCTTGGAATTTCATAAATTTGATGTTATTTTCAGCGTTATCATCACTTGTGTGTTTGAAAACTGGTCGTAATTTATTGCATGCTTCTTATGCTTTGTAATCATTATGTTTTCAGATAGGACCCAGTGGGTATGTTTTTGCCGTGAACAACAATGGAATGATAATATTTCATCCACGATTAAAAACTGTAGTGAGTATTCAAACTCTGGACAAACCTATCATTACATTTTTAGAAAACATCAAATATATCTCATTAAGAAAAAAAATTGGTTACTTTCCATTCCGTGCTATCCCCTTCTGACTTTTCATGCAGAAAACGAGTGTTTGGGGAGAGTTCAGCTGTTAGAAATTTGTGGGAGAAATTCTGGATTTTTACTTGACAAGACTTTCAGTGTACGTAGAATTCAGTCATATTTATGTTACTAGTAAACCAGTATGGTTAAGTGGTTACTTTTTACTGTTGGTATATTCTGTTTTTCAGTATGGCTACTTGATAGATCCTCCAGGGGTTGATCTGGAAGATGTGGAAACAGCAGAAAACGAATTACAAGTTCTTGAGGTGTGGCGTCAGTAAATAATGATCGTTTGCTTCAATTGCTTATGCTTTTCACCTACTTACATATAGCGAGCGTTTTCTATCTTCAAACTACCCAAAAGGACACTTATGTACATGTCCAATTCCCTGTTTTCTGTCAACTTGAACTCAGCATTTGTTCTCTGAAGCTGCGTCCTGTGTTGCAAATGTTCTTAGCATCAACTGATGTACGTTTCTCCGTGACAATTGTGTCCTACGTAATTTGCCGGTGGTAACAAAGGATTTCCGTACATTGCTATAATTGCTGAATTTGTTGTCATTAAATGAAGTGCACGACAATCAGTCAGAGGACTATTTCGAACTAGCCTGTTTCACGCTTATAGATTATACAAAAACGCCCAGATATCCTAATAGGAAACCCGCAGAAGTGAATGAACTCTCGTGGTTCAGGTTTCTTGTTCAGGCTTTTATTTCCCCTATTCCAGTACAATCTGAAAGCCGGTACTATGCTCGTTGGAAGAAATCATTGCCCAAAAGAGAGCACATGGGAAGCATAAAACGTAAACATTTCAATTTCATATGTTGAATAACTTTTCAGCTTAGAAAAGCTATGATTGACACAGTCCCAATAACTGCTGAACCACTAGCAACCAGCAGCCAGAGCACCAAGGCATTTGAAGTCTATGATTTGTCTTTTGACGAGGTTTGTGAAATCACTTTTGTGGTTAATGCAGCTGCAATATTAACCGAAGCTTCTACTCAAACGTTATTTTTTACTTTCAAAGCTTTTGATCAAAAACACGTACCGAATTCTATGATTTGGGAACCCACCGAAGCCAACATGTTGTGGGAAAGTATTCCACTCCGTTGCTTAATGAGAATCATTTTCCGTAGTATTGCATACCATTCCACCTTAACAGAACAAGCGTTGCAATACATAGCCCGCCTGAGTATTCATTTTCTTCAAATTGTGACCTTAAAAAATTTTTTGTCTGTCCATAACTGAGAGGTCATGTCTGCAGATGATGACCCAAATAGGCTTTACAAGTAGACCTGTACTTCCTGGTAATGCCTCGGCACAGTCGCACAGAGATTTTTGCAACTTTGTCTTAGCAATCCTTAGTTTTTTCAGCTAAACACTGCTATTTCCTGTTAGAAACGTTATACACATTATTGACAGATGTGGCATTGGAAGAACTGTTAGTACCTCTAGACGTTTTTCAGCAGTTTTGGTTTTAACTTCAGGAAACTAATCTATTTATCTCCAGCTTAGAGTGACTAAACGTCTCATGCATTACTACTTCGGTGGAGTGGAAGGAACGTCTTTTAGGTAACCTGAAAATTTTAAATAATGTTATGCGTGTGGACAGTTTACACTAGTGGGATGTAGAGTGAACGAATAATAGGACTACTTTGGAAAGTGTTTTCCTCCCGGGGGGGGGGGGGGGGGGGGGGGGGTACTCGTTGAAATTTTTGGTGGGGGTGTGCCGCCCGCATCTCCAAATCCAGACCCAATTTCAGACCAAAAA
>OMLO01002458.1_pt1 | contig 14959 bp, 2 predicted proteins | sample 1674811 | NCBI WGS metagenome assembly OMLO01 (sample SAMN06265003, study PRJEB25207) | coral metagenome | isolation source: Coral host | place: Mexico:La Bocana,Puerto Morelos, Mexico | collected 2008-11-13 | reverse complement strand
TCATTAAGGAGACTTTTTAGCAAAGCTTTTCCTATTTCTTCCTATAAATCTCAAATATTCTTCCACATCAATAACTAATTGCTAATAATTTTTTTATTTAATATTAATGTTTACGTACAAGCTATGAAATTTGCACGTTTCGTCCCTTAGTACACGAGCCGAGCGAACAGCGTCGTGCAGTGATTTTTCAGCCATTCCAGCGCGCGGCTGCGCGTCAAATTCCAACCCTTGAGAGCTTTCTGTTGTCCTGCGGTTTTAGCTTGGGATGTTTATATAACTTACATCTATGCAAACCTCTTGTAATTTAATACATAACAAACAAAAAGTTTTGTTTTCTCAACAATAAATACGGGGCTTTTTACTGATCCATTCCAGCGTCGCCCGCTTCGCTAAAAGTTGCAGCCCGTCGGCGCCTTTGGTAGTTGCCTTTCAAAACAATGAGAGTGAAAGGCAGTTGCAATAACTGGAGAAACTGAGGTAGGTGTTTTATGCTTGGACAATTATAGGTAGATTTAATGGATTGTGGCTTGTAAGGGTGCCATAGCAGAGGAAACGATAAAAGGACGACAAGTTGGAACTCACCTAGCCCCAACCTCCTACCTTTGCTGGTCTACGCTCGGCACCCCGTCTCGTGGATTAACGACGTGTAGAAAGGCGAGTGTATTAGGATATCAACACAAATTTGTACAATAATATTCAGATCATCACGCGCGTATCAGTAGCCTTTGAAGAACTTAAAAAGTTTGCTTTCTAATGTGATTTGAGAGCATGTCAGGAGCACATTGGTAGAGATAAAGATCGAACTCGAACGGGTGTCCCTTATCATGCCACAGATTACTCGATTCATTTCTCAACTGTTTAGTCTTGTTAGTTTTCATTGAAATACTGAGTATTTTGTTGCAGGCATGCTCGCTTTCTTATCAAGGTGATCTGTTTAAACTCCGATTTCAAAGGCGTGCTTTTATCGTGTCTGATTCGATTTATTTTAATCTCATCCGTGTTATTCTAAACCAACAGACTAAACACTCGACAAAAGGTGGGAAAAGGTCTTGAGAAAACAAAGCCTTTTCTTCTTTTGCGGCTGCCAGGAGCTTTAATCATCAAGCCTCTTGCAGCTGCTTATTTATTGAGGTATAAGTTTCCTTTTTCCTTGTAACCTATAAAGTATGGTCATATATATCGTCACGTATCAGTTCGTGTTTCTTCAATTCTTTTCCAAACCCAGCTTTCGAGCTGCACTGGTTGGCAGTTTGCCAAGACCCTTTTTTAGTGATGAAAAAGCATGACTAATTTTGCCTTTTATCTCCGGAAGTCTTAAACTAGGGGACATCTACAAGTGAGACTATTTGGCCGCTAATTTGTGACACACAGTTAACTCAGTATAAGGGCAACGAAAGGAAGTGTCATGGAATTTTCTAAAAATAGTTTCTTAATAGGAAGAGTGTTTGAGCCTCCTCTTATAGGGGGATCCTTGCTGACGTCATTGTTTACATTTTTGCTCATTTGAATACAGCTTTACTTGCAGAAGGAAGTATGTTAGATATAAATTGACTGAAGGAAGTTAAAGTGCTAGTAAAATTAAATACAGGTTGAAATATTTGGCTCTTTCTGTTTACTATTCAAGGAGAAATTGTCTTTCAAAAACTGCAAAATCTCTGGGTGGCAAAAGTGCTAATGAGCTCATACATTCTTTGTAAAATTTTGAGTTTTCAAGCCCGTGTTGCGCAAGAAGTATTCAATATATCGGGCTCATATTCATTGGCAGAGTTAATCGGCATACTATGAACTTTCAATATTCAGAACTGATTGTTTGTAGCTCCATCAGAAACTGAATTGCTTATGCTAATAAGCAAATATTGTAAACAAGGATTCCCCTATTCCTGCCACCGAGAAATAATAGCTTGAAAAGAGGGAACGAAAACTTCTGCTTTCTTCGGGTTCGGCGCAAGTCTAAGAATTTTGAAATAGGTTTTTCTGCTCTATTTTGTGGTGTTCCGACAAAAAAGGCCTTTGTCTCTATATAACCGCCACGTTGGAAAATCGTGACAAAGTTTCCTCCCTCCGCTCTCTTAGTACGTATGTGTCACGCTATTCAACTGTGGAAACCCAAGCGCCGTCTGCTGGCAACCTCGACAGAATGAGTCTATCGTTGTTTTGAAAGGGAAGTTAATTGCCATAGTTTGCGATGTGCGATTCTTGAGAAATCCTAACTGAGGAATTTACAGATCTTAACTAATAGGAAGAAACTCAACCACAAATCTTCCATACCATCTTTGATCCATTTGTAATTTTTTTCGAATGACAAGCATGCTTGGTATGTCACGTTACCAAGACAAAAAAGATAAAATTCAAATAGGTTTTTTTTATTTTTCATGACTCCTTGGAATAGTTCGTGTGCCTGAAATACATATTATCTGAATAGCTATTAAGCTGATTAGGGATTTGTTTCCGTGTTATTGCAAAGAAAAACTAGCTAAAAAGGACTGAATGTCAAGGCCTTTGTCGTGTTCATACACTGAATACAATCAGTGGTTCTAAGGGCACTGGGTAATATCATGTATAAGTTTCCATACTAATTACTTTAGTGATATGATCATGTCGACGCCTCCAGGAGATGTAGTAATTAGTAGCCGATGTAAATAGTTGATATGGAAAGCTCTTCTTAAATGCCCTTTTATGTTGCAAGCCAACACTCGACGAAGGATTCTTTACGGCATTTAAAGGCTGGCCATTAGATCTGCTGAGGGGCTCCTTAACATACAAGCCGATACTTTGGGAACAAAGGTAAAATTTAACATCTTTGGTGGGTTAGACTAACTGAGCTGGTCGATAGCTGAAAAGGGGTTTGCCACGAAGTATTGCTGTTTACATTAAGACGATACTTACTTTCGAAAGTGAAACACGTCATCAGAGGATACTTGGGTCTGAGACACGCACGTTAAATCATGTTCTTCGGTAATTTTTCGGAGTTCTTGAAGGCCGCTTGTAACAGCTCATCTTGCCCTGAAAGCGGGAGATCCCACCCGGTTTGTGAAATTCCTATTCTGATAAGCCTTTTAAAAATGCCCTTCCTATGACTTATAGCCTCAAGCGAGGTCAGGCAAACTCGGGAATATTTTTAGCTCCTGTCAGCTCGAACAGACGGTTTAGAGATCCGTCAAATCCCTTTAATACTATCTAGAAAGAAACGGACTTGAACGTATTTAGCTTCAGCGTATAGATTTTCGCGCCTTGTTAGAGCTTGACCTGGAGCAAATTTCCGATGAAACTGGCAATTATCCTGTCCGTTTTGCGCGCGCACAGTCACACAAACCGCATACAAGGTAATCTCACGTAAAAAGGCATATACACACGCTATCCAATCATTTCTCTGCTTAGTTTGTCTTCGGTTATGTCACCATAGTTACAGTTATACGACATACAAGTTGACCAGCGGCCTGCCACTAGTGATCTCAACCAGAGTTGGGCGGTTTTCAAAGGCTTTGAATTGAAACCAATCGAATGTTCTTTCATTTGACTTTAGAACTAGTAATGATCCCGCCTTAGTTAACCTACGACAGACGTCCAAAGGCAATTATTATTCGTTTTATTGAAGTCGCAGTTGTGTTCTCAGGCTAGTCTGTAAACCTTTCATTGTTTGCCAAACAATCCGTCTTCTTTGTTTCTGAGAGCTCTATGTCAATGATAATCAGTAATAGCACTTGAAACTATTAAGGCCACTAATAATAAAAGAAGATTATTTCTTCCCTCACTGTTAGTTCGGTCAAAGAAGTCAAGCAACTCGTACTAAAGATAAGGAAGAGAACAGATCTAAATATGTTACTAACAACAATTTAGCGGAGTTTGCAACCGAGTTTTTCGTTTGAGTCAGTTCACAGTCCAGAACTTTCAGTTTGATTTCTTTTTTACTTGTATATACATCACAAAGACTGTGACCGTAGTATAACGGAGAAATTCCATCAGTAACACGAAATACGAAAAATCCCGTGACTATTGAGCAAAGGTGCGCGAGTGAAAGTGTAGTGCGAGCATTCTGTTGCTAGTCACTTTTTGATCATATTACAAAAGGCCGAATGGCAAAGCCGAGCCGCCCCTGCTCTTGGCCAGGCACTTAGCCCTAGTTCCTCGAGACCAGCTGACCACAGAAAAATCATTAGTAAAAGATGAGGATTTAATTGTCAATAAGTGATCTTGAAGACACTCCGTCGCCCATGCTTTTTAATAATTGTCACGAAGTGCTGCACATAATCTTTGTTACATGTTCAGGATGAAAGATTGAGGTTCTCTTCGCGACCTGTTGCCATTTATTAAGAAGTGAAACGTATGAACGGGTAAGTCCGTGAGTTTTAAGGTGAATTCTGATGTAAGGAGGGACCGAGACAGGTGTCTCTGGTGACAATTTTCCCTGACCTTTTGTTTCACTGGCTTCTGACACTACAGCTCGCATGGAATTAAGCCTTCACACGTTCTGTAGTTTCTTTGTTCACGGCATTAATTCCTTATTGTCGTTCCGGCTTAAGAATGATTTTAATTGCCTTTCAAAGGGAACGACGAAGGGCGATTTTCGAGCTGAAAATCTTGCTTTTATTACTTAAACGTAACGGCAGTTCAACATGGCTTATTGATGGTTTCAAACTGTGCTTGTAATGGTTATTCTGTATGGGTTTCGAATTCAACTTGTCTTGTAAATACAAGACAAGATTTTATATTTTCTCAGAAATTCACTGCAGCTCTTTAAATAAAAAAGATTCTGTACTCGTCGCCTTAGCCTCCATTTGTCACCGATATAGGTGTATAAGTGAGTATACATTTGCTTTTAATATTTTTACGGATAACTAGGCTCGCTCAAATGGTATATATATTATTTCCAGTAACTCTTCATCCTTGAAATCTTTTGCTTTGTTAGGTTTTTCCTTTGTCTTTTAAATGTGGATTGATGAAGACAAAGAAATTGTTGATTAATTACTTTTACTATCGCAAAGGAAACGTTGCATTCATGCACTGACAGAAAATTCATGTTGTATCGAGCAATTTTAGTGAGATTCAATGGTTTCAGCTTGGTTAAGATTGCCCGGTAGTGAGAACCACTGACGTTTTCCTCGCATAACTTAGTATTTGTATTCGTAGCGCCTTGTCTAAGCCGTCTGCCCAAGAGGCGTTATTCATTACTCGAATATAAATAACAAATCCTAAACAGATCTTGCAGTTCTTCAAATATTTTTGTTCACTCGCCAAACAGTTGCCGCAAGTTTATCACAAAATGTTTCATTAAGCACGCGAGGGCCGACTCCTCGCACCATGGGGCATGATTCATTGAATTAGATTCTTTGCCCTCACTCTACGTTTTCTTGAGAGTTTTCTTCAAAATTTTGACACCGTGACAAAGATTCGGAAATAAAACTTGGTGATTTATTACCAGAAGCGAAAGAAAGCTATGAAAAGTCCTTCAATGCTCCGTATACCTTGATATTATGCTAACCTTTGAATACTATTATTATTTACGGACAATTAAACTTAGCTGATAAACAATCTGCAACAGGGAAATAAGTTAAAAGTTATATCCAAACATCCAGGAAAAGCTTTTAAATTTATATGTTTCCATGCGGGAGGTCTTTTGACCACAAAGAATTGAGTACATTTGTAGTGTATAGCTTTCTTCTTTAGTTCGATCATTTCTTGGTTCATCTCTGTAGCCGAGTGTGTCTGGTTATGAAATAGGTAGTTTCATTGTGTAGTGAACATCTAGAAAGACACTGGGAATTGCGGATTAAAAAGGGGAGTGTGGTGTCGAGTGAGTGGTGGATATGAAGAGACATTGATGAAACTTCTGAAAGATCCAGCGATTTTTTTTTTGTAATCGTTATCTTTGATGGGGCTTTGAGAACAATGGGGCTGTATATTCTGAAGCTGCTTAAGCGCAAGATAATAAAAACCAATATTGATAAAATTCATATTGCTATTAGCTCTCGTGATATGTATTTAAGATGAAATAAAATACAAAGTTAGTTGACTGTTTTATGAGATTTCTGTTTGCTTTTCTGCGTAACCAGAGCTGGACAGGTTTTCGACAACTTTTCATGGCCACAAAAGAAAAGGAATACTCTGCTTGGAAACACAAAGGACAGGCCTTGAATGATTCGACAACAACGCTTGCTAGTACTTTTCTAGTTATTCTTGGCTTCCTTTTAAATGAAAACTCGCGAATTTTTAAACTTTCATGCTCGAACGGTATTGACTTGCAGAAGTTAGATCCTATCCCGGTAAAAATATTATCTGGCGAAGAGTCTATAAGGAAATTTCATTCTGATAGTAGGGATTTCTCGTAGAAAACTAGCTAGTCCGATGCTATTAATTCATCCTTCAGAACCAAAGTAGAGATTGCATGTTTACGTCAGTTGAAAAACCAGAACTTCAGCTTTTTTTTCATTGTTGTACCAGCTGACAATGGTCTCTTTACACAAAAAGCATGCACTCGACCGTTTAATCGTCGCGAGTATAATACGATAAAACTCGGCACGTGGCAGAAACACTAGAGAACACAATAACTTGGACGTAATCCCCTTTTATGAGTATTGTCTCTTGTCATTTGCTTGATCACTAACTCGTAGACCACATACCAGCCTATTTCGCAAGTTTCATGTACCACGTGGTGCCCGATTAATTTTTAATGCGGGGACAGTTTGCGGCCAAACTAACATGGACCCCAAATCATCTGGTCTCCATTACTTTAGGTGCAGCTTATTAGCAGTTAATCGCCATCCGAGAGTGGAATGCAATTTCTTGACAATTCCGTCGATAGGTAAATTTTCCATTGAGTCGAGCATAAATCGAATAACGAATTGGAAGACAATTAAGCCTAGGTCGTTATTGAAAAATGTTATTACGCTGACAGAAATGGGTTATTAGCCTATTGTTTCAAAATACCCTAAGCACGATTTAATTGGCAGTCCATGAATCGCTTGAGCAAATAAATGTAGTTTCTTAATTACTAAGCGTAGATGAAACAAGAATGTCAAAATATTGAACGCGGATCTGTCACCTGTCCGTAGAAATGTGAATTTGTTTTACATTATCTGGTCGCATCGCAGTGGGTTAAATTATAACAAGACAAACGTTGCTCCAAAACTAATATCGTAGGCGAAATTCATTCGAAGAACGAACGAGAGAATTCCCAAATCGCCACGTGAACGCCAAGTTAATACGTGATTTTCTTGATCAAAAACTACGTTTTTCATTTGTGCAGCAATTACTTATCGATAAAAGAGGACGTTTCCCCGTTTCAAACATTTCTTTATTGTAACGCCCAGAAACGAGACAGAAACAGGAATCATTTTAATTAATCGCGGAGGGAAAACAGACAAAGATCTCCCTGCTTTCGCAAATTTCTTAACATGGGAGAGAGCTCGTCTCTTTTCTCGATCTCTATGCGTTCAACGAAAGTTCCCTGTTTGGTTCGGTTTGTTCCCCTGTTTCAAGGCGATGCTGTCGTCAACAGATACACTCTAAACTTACTAACCAGGGATAGATTCCCCTCCATATACCCTAAAAAATTAATAAGAAGCACTACAGTCTCGACAATTAGCAAAACCAAGAGCGGAAAAAAGTGTTCCAACTGGCTCGCTTCTCGTTGTTTAACGACTTGTTTCAATATTTTCCTGTGCTGTCATAGCCCAGATATTAGGTCGCCTTGTCAAGGATTCCAAACGGATACGCGAGTATCAAAAAACACACACTTGTTTCGAATGTGACAATTACTGGGTATTCTAGTCCAATTAGCATCGAGGATGCCCACAATTCTTGTCCTTCTGGTCAATTGATTTAGTAATTATTCATACACAAAACGTCAGCTTTGGAGAAAGTTGGATAAAATTTCCGAAAGCGGACTACCAGACGATGAATCTATTTTTGTATCGGGTGGGATGCATTTTTCAACAGCGGTAAACTCTGCGTATAGGCCTGGTCAGGCGAACACGGTAATTGTCTTCTGGCTCTCCGCATTGCCTGAGCTTTTTGCATAGATCAATAAACCGGGCTAACTGGGATAATTAATTTTGAAATGGACAAATGGAATGAGTGTTCTTCTCTTTGTAACTGGGTGAGATTAAACGTACAATATGCTTTGTTATAACTGCGCTGTATAATTCCTTTTTCTTTTTTCTCAGCCCGGGGACATGCTGGCTCGGGCGTAGCGATCAAAGGACCCTCATTGTCTCGCAAACATTGTTTAGCGATAGAAGGAAAGGCTGCTAGATGGTATAAATAAGGATGCCAGCTTGGAAAGCAGTGAGGTCAGTCGAGGCGGTTTAGACACAACCTGAGCAGCTGCTGTTAATGTTGATGCATAGAGCAGAAAGGAATTGGGTCGCACGTTCACAAGGCACCCGCGCAAAATGTTTACAATCGCATCATTCGGTTTGTTATTTCTGGCGCTGATTGCTTCGTATGTATACGGCGGTGAATCAAACACAACCTTCGATGGAACCACCTACGTCACTTATTCGTACTCCGGAGAGCCGAGAACGTTTCCAGACGAAATCATTGTGGTGTTTAAAACGATCAAACCTTCTGGAATGCTCTTCCACGCGACCAGTAGCGGAGGCGACTTCATAACACTTGAGCTCCTGCGTGGAAAGATCAGGTATGTAAGCCTGTTAGGTTGTTGCGTCTTATCTCAGTTTACATCTTCGTCCGTTCTCTCTGTGAAGTGGGATGTTGATTATTATTCGTTTTATTTTAAAAGCAAGGGCAAAATTTGCCAACTGTCTTTGGAAAGTGTTCAATGGGGAACCATGACTTACGTTTGTTACGGTCGCGCAAGTGTCTATTGAACCGCGCTTCTTTCAAAAAAGAAGCAGTCTTACCACAGAAGCCTCTCCTTTATCTTTTTATAGGCAAGAGGCTCCATTTTATGCAGGTTATAATTATTGGTAATATTTGGTCGAATTTGTGCAAGCTCACGCTGAGAAATTGTAAAAAGGAAAATAAAATTATTCTGATAAAAAAGGATAAAATATTTAGCTAAAAATTTCATAACTCCGCCTTATCGAAGATCAGAAAACTATCAATGGAACAGCTCGTACACACATACGTGCTAAATCAATCCCTCCCTTTTGCGCCTGTTCAGTAGGGTCTATACAGACAATCACGATTGTTAGAGAACCCGGCGTGATCGTTCTCTGTTTGTTGGAAACCCTGATCCTTTGAATACAATTTATAAAAGTTCGGTTTCAAAAAATGTATTTAGAAGACTGGGCCACTCGGTTGATGGAGAGTTTCACGGTTTGCCGGAAGAAAATTCATTTTCATTACTTTTGATTATTTTGTCGTGGAATTGAATTTCATTTGATGTTTGAGATTTCCGTTTACTTTATTTACGTCAGTTTGTAAGCTGTAAAATCAAAAACGTCTCACTAGTAAGTCTTGATAATTTGTTTTTTGTGGCTTTTTCGTAAGTGCTCCCCTCTGTGCAGTTTCCCTCGTATATCCAGCATTTCTTCGACCGTTACTTTCTTCAATGAACGAAGTTTTTTTTTCAGATCTACATATTTAGCCCATAGTTACGAAATCGCTACAGTCGCCGTTTCAACATTGTGACAGAAACTCTTTCACCATGAGGCTAATTACTGAAAAAAAGATGAATCGAAGAAATCTACCTTTCGTTGCACCTGCGTCAAACTCCGAGCGCGCAGGCCCAGTTCAGTTAGTATATCATGAAATATTTATATGGACTGTCCTGTTCGCTAAAGCGTAAGTCACAGAGCAGTGGACGTTACGATCACAGATAAGCATTTTTATAAAAGTCTGCTTTTAAAGGAGATAGTGTTAATCGCTCTTTCCCACGCACGAATAACGACAGACTGTCTCGCAAGTACGATGAATGTTAATACATAAGATGTTATCAAGAATTTCATTTATTTCTATAATACAACAGTTAAGTCTACTGACCTGCGTGTACGTTTCTTAATGTTTGGACATAAAATAAACTGTAATATGAAAGCATATTGCGTTAAGCTACCGGCCTAGCAAAAAATGTCGGATCTTTTTGGTTTGCTTGACTGGGTGTAGCATCGTCAATTTTTTACCACTGTGATTTTCTTCTTTGGTGAAAAGTTTATATCCGTGAAATGAAAGTGCAAGTGTTAGTTTTCATTTATTGGTTCGCAATTTAGTGTGCGGTTTATGAACAGTATGTATATGTACTGTTTGATCACTGTCCTACGTGACCGACTGCACAATGTTTTAACTCCTATAATGGTTATCCGTAATCTTGAAAACCAGAACGAGTCGAAGTAATTTTTTTTTCAGCTTGTTCAAGTAATCCGGCTTTAGTTCAGGAAGCTTGCCGATACACTTTTTGTCGAAACGTATTTGTCACAAGAATGTTTCGGCTTTATTAGTCAGTTAATGATGTTTGATTTGATTGAAGCATACAAATGTATTATTCATGGTGAACTGAATAATAGTTACACACAACTCGGCAAACCTGGCTTCTCCTAGCTAGCTGACTTAAGATTCACTAAGCTAAGATATTCCGCTCAATCGTACTTGAGAGGAACCGCAAACTGGCTAATCAAAGCTCCAATCCTAAGTAGTATATCTCAGTAGTCTTTTACAACAGATCACTGCCACAAAGTTTTACTTCGGTTATAGTAACTCCTGTGCGGTTTTGCTATCCACTCAGACACTGCTTAGTCCGACGCAAGGCAACTGACTGTTACGACGTCCTAATCAGTCAGGTCAACAGATATGAGATAAACTTGTCTTCGAATCGCTAAAATAAAGCTATCGAAGACTTGACTGCTAAAACTTCTCGCAGTTTAGACTTTGTTATGAATCTCAATACAGTATTGAGAAAAATGTATCCTTCTTTAAAGCTCTACAATCTTTTTACGGTGTTAACACCTTGCAAACGCTTTGGAAACTGCAGATTGCAGAAATTCTTCTTTGTGGTTGTATGACATCCGCTCTTTGATCTGTGACCCCGATGCCATGAATTTTTAGATCATCATCAATTTTTTTAAAACAGCCCTAAGAAAATACACGCGCTGATTGGTTGAAAATCGTGTTTCAGTTTAACAATTTAATCTAATTGTTTCAGTAGAATTCTAACTGAAATATACTTCAAATGACGATTTCCAGTTATTCCTATCTCAACGTATAAACTTGGGCCTTAAAAAGATCGCTCGGATTAAATTGCAAAAATATGAAGTTACTGTGTGCGAGCGCAAAAAGTTTTTTTCAATAATTTCAAGATTTTGAAAGTCAAGAAGCCATAATGTCTTTCCTTTAGTCTTCTCAAGAATTTAATTATCCATTAGCATCAAAATGTCTCTTCAGAACTTTATTAAAACGATAAAAACGTCGTCATTCCGTAGACGCCCTCCAGCTTCTGCACACTAATTTAACAGTAGAGGGCTTATGTCTAGGAACTATCCGGGGCTGCCCCACGGAAATTAATTGTTCTTAAAGTAAATATATGGCATGAAAAATAATTGCTGCGTATTTGAAAAGCCTTTCAAAATACAGAAGAATGGCGCTTCCCTTTCTTGGAATAGAGACATTTAGCACCTGGCTTTCCGAAAAAATCCTAAACCGTCTAGAGGTCACGGCCAGAGGTCACGTGACCAGGTCTTGGTGACATATTTGCCATCATCAACCTGGGTTTTCAACGTGGGGAGGAAGGGTTTCGCGTAAGTGAGTTACCTGAAGATTTCTGACTTTAAAACTTATGTTTGTGTTACGTGAAAATACGAAAATTATGCGGAGCAATTCTTTTTCTTCAAATTTAGATTTAATTTGTTGAGAAGGGGAAAATGAGGAGCATTCTGTCGTTGTTTGAGAAACACCACTGCTCATGCTTGGTAAATTCAGTATTGCGGCCGTTAGGATGCTCTTTCAGTATATATCGATGTCATGGATATTTCACTCCTCGTTGGATTCTGTGTAGCACATACTACCCAGATTTCTAACTTTTTTCTGACACTGTTACTGACGTGATAACCGACTCTGTTGAGGGTGAAACATCGGACGGCAATCGCCAAAATGGTGCCCATTTTGCCAAATTTCGGCTTAACGATTCTCAACCGCAGTTTCATATATATGTGGGTTTTACTGTATACATCTCGAATATTTCAAGAGGGATACTAGTCTTAATACAATTAAACAGATATTAGAGCGGTTTTCATTTAAGTGTAGAAAAGTAATTGTTTTGTATCTTTACGCCGCAAAACATTCGCGCCACTTTCTCCGTCCAATCAGAAGCGAAATCAAAACCAATCTTGATTGGTTCGCACGCATTTCCTTTGCTTTGCGTCAGCTATATCTAATTACCTTTAATTGGTTTCCCTGTGGTGTCTGTGTACTTTGTTATTGGCTAGAATGATCACTTTGGTTTTGATCTTACGGCACTTAATTGAAAACCACTCTAATCTTTAACATCTTATTTCATCCGATCCAGATATTCGATCTTTGTGAGGAGTGTGCCCAACTTGTCAAGAGAAAGCGTCTTTGGAAAACTGGAACTGGATCTGGCGGATAATAAGTGGCATCAGATACATGTAATGAGAGGAAACAGTACCACCTTAACCCTTTACATTGATATCGATCAGTATAGCATTAATGTTCCTGGATTTTATTCCAAGCGTTACTCGCATCAGATGTTCTATCTAGGCGGTGTTGGCAACAGCTATGCACAATCAAGACATCCTCTTTTCAGAACGAATACCCTTCTCAGATTTGAAGGTTGTTTTGAGAACGAATACGTAAAGGTTAACGGTCTAATGCTTCTCGATTTGGCCAGACGAGGAAATGCAACTGTGCACGGCAAAAAGATTTCTCGCTGTAACACTACCCCTGATGGTTACAGTCCCATTACGTTTTTAAAACCCGAGTCATTTATAAAGATTACTGCTCCTAACAAGAACACTGCCAAGTACAGCTTCAAATTCCGCACATACAGCTCTGAAGGAGTTTTGTTATTTCAAAGGATAACAAAAACCAACGGCGCTGATATCTTCATTTCACTGGATTCTGGCAAGATCAAAGTGGACGTGAGATTTGCGAGTAAATCAACTCCTGTGACACTTATCGGTGGCTCGGCCCTTGACGACGGAATGTGGCATCAGGTTGCTGTTAATATCAGTATACAAAATGTCAGGCTTGAAGTGGACTCTGAGTTAATATCCCAAAGTCAGCGTTCCCTGGGTACGTTTGTCAGTAGTTCCGAGGTCTTCGTTGGAGCAAGTGACAAAGAAAGGCCTGGCTTTATAGGATGCATGCGTGATCTTACCGTGCAGGGACGAAAAATCAACTTTACAACTGTTAGCTACAAATCCCAGGTTAAAATATCCGATTGCTTCCTTCGCGACCTCTGTGTACCTAGTCCGTGTCAAAACGGCGGCAGATGCTCACAGACTTGGAACCAAACTTTTTGCCATTGCTCTGAGACTGATTTCGAGGGCGTAGATTGCGCGTCGCCTACATTCTTCATGCAGACATGCGCAGACTGGTGGGCAGCTGGTAAAACAAGTAACGGATATTACAAGATAAATCCGCGCAATTCGGACGCCTTTTTAGTTTACTGCAACATGACCAACATAGATGGACCTTCCACCGTTATATTTCACACTCAAGACAGAAAACCCATCATTGCTGCGCAAAACAAAGTCGAAGACAAGTCATATCGTCACGAAATTTCTTATGAGAACTCCAACAAGCAGAACATTGGGGATCTGATAGCAACTAGCACATATTGTAGACAATACCTTGAATACAATTGCTACAACTCAGTTCTTTTTGATTCACCCAAATCATTCAATCTTGAGTCGGGCCGCGGTGCACGCTGGGTGTCACATGACGGAAAGACACAGGATTACTGGTCAGGTGCCTCGCGTGGCAGTATGAAGTGCGCATGCGGGATGAACGGAACATGCGTAGAGAGTTCCAAGGTGTGTAATTGTGATACCGTTAACAATATCTGGCACGCGGATGGTGGATACCTGATGGACTCAAGAAGTCTGCCCGTGAAAACTTTGATATTTAGCGTTGATGGAACCAGCGTTAGATCTAATTATGTCTTGGGAAGTCTCGAGTGTTATGGCTCAAAAACTAACAGAACCTCAACAACTAACTTTCCAGTGACCGAAACTCTAACTTCATCAACAAAGTCTCCAAGCACTAAATCCACTATGACGACGAGTGGAAAACAAACCGTTTCAACACAAGACGGGACATCAACTTCTACTCAACCTAGTGGTAACGGTAGGTCTACCGTAAAGCCCTCCAGTTCTTCAGAAACACACACCCAAGTCAAGTCCACAGTCCAACCAACCAACACCTCAGATCCACCAGACATTATAGTCATCGAATCACCAAGAAAATATATCACCATACGCGAAAACGCCAACCAAGAACTTGTGCTTATCATACTGAGTGTCATACTAGCCGTCTTTGTCATTGCAATCGTCGTACTTCTTATAAAACAGAACTTATTTTTTCCTTGCAAGTGCTTACAAGCGCCCTTGTATCATGATGTGAGCCATATGGATACCATTGAGCTGGGTCCACCGAGTCCAATGTACAGGGAGTCTGAACCCGAGCCGATTCTTCAGCTCGAGGCTAGTCCTTACCCGGCTAGGAATTTCGATGTTGGAATGCACGACTGTCATATTTCGTCATCGCCAGAGCTCTACAGCGATGCCGAGACCGACAGGCTTGATATTAGCATTGGTAGCTCTTCGTGGATCTCAGAAAATGCAGAAATGGATAAAGATGTCCCTGAGAAACCAATTGAATATGAAGACCTTGATCTCGGCCTCATCGATGTGGTTCCTACCTTTCCCACGACAAAGCAGCTCAGCACTGAGCAGCAGATCAGGAAACTGAAGGAGGTCATCTTTGACGTTTTGTCCGCCTCTGGTGACGTCAGAGCTACTTATAGTGACAAGAAAGAAAGCCATAT
>OMLO01002457.1_pt1 | contig 14961 bp, 6 predicted proteins | sample 1674811 | NCBI WGS metagenome assembly OMLO01 (sample SAMN06265003, study PRJEB25207) | coral metagenome | isolation source: Coral host | place: Mexico:La Bocana,Puerto Morelos, Mexico | collected 2008-11-13 | reverse complement strand
AAATGTCATTATTCTATTCTTAATTCCGAGAAATCAAAATCACCAACTCAAAGATCACACAACACACCTGTTATAGGGGGTAAAGGGCTTTATTAACTTAACTTTATTAAAGACCAACAATGCTCCCAACCCCCCCAAACAGGAGTGTGCCTGATCAGTGAGGTAACAAGAACAACAAAAAACTCCGTTTATGTCTGAGTTGCAAGTATCTAAGCTTAGGTAATATTCGCTGCCATTGTGGCGACAGTTTGCAGCCTATATATGAAGGATTTGTCCAGGTATCGTTCGTAGGCGGATGATTTCCAATCACCTTGCGCTTGAATGAGGTTATGAGGGACGCCCGCTTTCATAGCAAAAGTTGCGCCACCTCGTCGGAAAGAGTGGCCTGAGTACTAACGCGCTCTTTAGCTTCATTGTAAATGAGCTGTTTGAACGTATGTAAACGCTGGGCCTTCGGGAACTGCGGATGAGGCTAGTTGGAAGGCTTTGTGCAAGGCTGACAACGGGAATACATCCGGGGAGGCTCTAATTATGTAACATGTTCACGAAGAGTTTGTGTTTCATTTGTGGTCCATGCGAGGCAAAATGTGAGGCAAATTTGTTGGGAATTAAACGACCATGAAACAATCAGGAAAGCGGAAACAAGAGAGTTCAACCTGGGCTGGCTGCAGATCAAGCAGCAAATAACTTTTCCGGGGAATTCGAGACTGTTTTGTAACAAGCAATATCAGGAGGCTGTATGTTAAATTTTTATTGGTCAGCGGTATGGGCCGCATTCACACCCGCGTTGACAAGGTGTGAAAACTAATAAAATCTTTTCGGCCCGAAAACTCAGGGTTTATTTTTCTACGAATAACCTCTCTTCAAATGAATTAATAGGGTGTGTAGATTTGTCGGATTTTTACGAAATTTGGCTGAAATGATTGTGAGATATTGGTGCACAAAAGTCTGTCAGGCTTTAAAAATATGCTAAACATTTTTCCTGTGACACCTCTTTGCGTGAAACGAAACGAAAAATTTCCTATTGGCCAACTTTAAAGCCTATTTTCTCAGAAACCAATAGAAAGATCCAAAATGCCCGACACAATTTGATAGCCTATCGAGTGCTGATCGATATAGTGCAGTTTGTTCTGATGTAAGAGATAACGCGGATGCGGGTAATTCAGCAAACTGAACATCGATAGTTTCAAGTGTGAAGGCTCGCGCGCACTAACCAAAGCGATAAATTTTCAATATTTTTATATATCTGGATTCTACATTTCATAACCTTTTTATAGATATATAGTTATCCATGGTTCCACCGAAAATGACGTGCATACGAAACATTTTGCGAACACTTGCACACTGCACACTGCACTTGTTCATATATACATACATATGTTAAAAGAGGTACTATGAGATTACTCCTAATGTTTTTTAAATAAAATGTGCCAATTTTGAAATATAAAGTAATTCTAAACAATTATGAGTCCAACCCAGCAATTAAGGTAAGAATCGAGCACCATGTCCCATGTGTGCAATATTGCCTCGAATGGCTTAATCACATCGAGTGTCCTCCCCTTGTGCAAGCAAAATTTAGTACTTTAGAGGAGATTCTTGCACTACTTCTGTGGTGATTTCAAAATGGATGTCACAAAGTGGCAATTGAACTTTGGGTCAAATCAAACTTACCGGTAGCTGTGCACCCATGTAATTTTGAAAAGAATCATATGCATGATTTCACACCAAATTGCACTCCAAGTAATTTAATTACTATTGTTTCTTTTATAAAAAGCACACTATAATAATTAATTATAATATAACAAGCTTAAAGTAATGTATATGCAGTGGAACAAAAGAAACTCACCAACATGTTCAATGTTAGACAAAATAATGGGTCTAGGTCTCAGTGTCTGTAGTCTGACAGTTTGTTCATTCATGCCAGGGAGATTACATCCTGAACGATTTTTTCTTATCATTGACTGACTATGCCTCACTCCTCTTGTCCAGGCAGTCACCCTTATTTTCTTGGAGAGGTCATGTGCACTTGACCTTTAAATTGAAAAATGAGAAAAGATGATTTTTACTACCAGAGCAATGTACTTTACTCAGATTTTAAGGGGCTATGGACATTTTTTTTTTTGTACAATTCTGTCAATATCTATTTCATTGAAGTTTCATACTTTCTTTGAACTACAACAAACACTTTAAGTGTGTACTACAATGTTAATAATTATTAGAAGTGTTTGATTAGTATATTAATGGGAAATGATTCAAACTGATTGCCGTCCACTTGTCTCGCTTAGATATCAGAAATAAAGGTCTTTAGTATAGTAGCAGTTATGATAGTGCATTGTTTAAGCAGATGAATCATGCCTGTCATCTATTCTCTGTCTCACTAAAAATTTTATCAAATGGTCTGGAATAGGTTAGTAACTTGGAATAGGGTATCTGTAACAGCATCTCAAAATATTAGAATTTCTTGCTCTTGTTCAGGGTAAGGGTTTTTCTGACCCAGTGACACACCTCCAACCAATATTTTGGCTAGTACAACCCTGCCTCATATTGACAAATATCTTAAAAGCTGGCCATAGAGACCACAATAGAAATTTGTTATACTTTGTGAGTGAAATTTAGCATTTTGAAGTTTAAAAGCCAGATTAATGCAGGTAATCTGCCGATTATGTTGACAAAGTTATTTTGCAAGTGGGCTGTCTTTTATCTGTAAATTTTCAAATGTAATTAATTTTTTCATGCAAAGATCACATGCAAGGAGCAAGGGTCTTTGTTGTGTGTACATGGTTTTCATGTAAGCAATGAACATGATTATCAATGCAACATACAGATGCTCTCTCATTTTTTTCTTTCAAGGAAGGCAGCTGTAACACAGTCTAATTAAATATATATTGAAATTAAGAATCAAAACATTTACATTGAAAATTGGGAAACATCAGCTAAAATGCACCTTTTACTTGGAGTCTGTTTCGTTTCTGTTGTTTCCTCAGAACTCCTGGCTGCATGTAATTTTTGGTGACTGAAAGAAGCCTGTCTGGAGCGTGTCTGATGATGATGTCCTCTTCGAGCAACTTCTTCAGGTTCAGCATCAACAAAACCAGGTTCATCTAAAATATGCTGCAACATCCAATGAGAAACATTCAGATCACTACATACATTATTCTTTCAAGTGGTGAACTTAATTATCTTATGATTTCAACCTGCTGACATGGCACAAATTCCATAATAATAATAATAATAATAATAACAATAATAATAATAACAATAATAATAATAATAATAATAATAACAATAATAATAATAATAGTAATAATAATAATAATAACAATAACCTTTATTTGAGTGTCAAATGTATCTAGTGCTTTCGCACTAATTGGGGACACTTTCCAAACTAGAATTGGAATTTGGAAGTGTTGGATTTTGAGGAGAGGGGAAAACCGGAGTATCCGGAGAGAAACCCCTCGGAACAGAGAAGAGAACCAACAACACACTCAACCCACATATGACGCTGGGTCCGGGAATCGAACCCTGGACACATTGGTGGAAGGCGAGCGCTCTCACCACTGCACCATCCCTGCTGCCCATAAGGTACTCTGCATAATGATACCTATTCAAATGTACTTAATTATACCAGCTAATTAAAAATGAGACCTACTATCATTGATTAAGCTACTTTTTAGGACTTCAATTGAATAACTAATGAACTTGTACTTCAGTTATACATATGGGATGACATACCTTCACATGACATCCAGCAAAAATAACTCTGTATGTTGTAATATGTAGTATGCCCACCGCTGTATCGTCAAAGGTGTCCACACAAGTTACATGATCCTGCTGTGTTATGATCTGTTCTCCAGGTAAAAGAGGGGGATGGGTGTAGAACTTTTCATTCACAAAGCCTCTGGAGGGCTGAAAGGTCAAAACATACACATGTTAAACACAACAGAAAAGCATCTCAGAAATATGGGGCACACAAAGGGGGTCTGGAGGTTTTACCAAACCCCCTAAATTTAAAAAAAGCCACTGTAACAAACTGACTTTGTCTAAACCAAAAACCAAAATCCCACTTTAAGTGACCTCAATTTTAAAACTTTAATGGGGCAGGATGTCTCCGGATACCCCTACAGGGGAATACCATTGACGGTCCATATCTCAAACTCCCTTCTTTAAACTTTGATAAAGAACCCCAGGGATTAATCATTAAGGGGGCTATATGTATATTGAAGATTGTGCATCATTGTACAGTATTGCTCAATTGTGAGTTAAGAGTCTTGACTAGAAATGCAATACTTAACGGTAATCATCAATGCTTTTAAGAAGTGAAAATAATTTTAAAGGTTCAAGTTTTGAGTTTGAAGATGCTGAAAGAATTTTTCAAGGAATACATAACTTACAATAGCAATGAAATGAAAATAGCCTTTAAGGGTGCCCTCCTTTATAAGTTACAAGTTACATACACAGGACATTCATGCCAGTAAATTCTGTTCCTATACCTGTGTCCAAATTGTTGGTTTGAAGGTCAATTTTTTTTTGCACATTTCAGTGTAGCAAAAGAAATATTGATGTTTCAAAGACAAATAACTCCTAAGGTACTTCACTACATTATTTTAATCTTGTGAAAAAGTAATTGAGAAAAAAGCTTGTTGTTTTCTTGATATGAAACTCAAACAACTTGAGTTGAAACTCAATTGACTAAAGTCAAATCTTGAATGACTCTACTCGAACAACTCAACTTCAAAAAGACTTACCGGTAACTCGACACTTATGTCATTCGAGTTTCGAGTGACCATCAATGTAGATTTGACTATTACCTTAAACTGTATTGTAAGCATTTTCTATTAAGATTACATTCTAGGTTTATATTGCTTCAGAGATGCATGTGGTATTCGGGCACCAATCAAAAACAGAAAAAATAGAATAACCAAGACTAACAATTGATCACATTCCAGGTAAAGCTACTTCATGTAGCAGGAAATCAATGATCTATTTGAGAAACAATTAGCCAGGGATACCAGTATTGTATGCACAAACGTCAAAGAGATTAGCCTTGTAGTAATTTTCACAAGTGTCTGCCACAGCCATGGGTGCCCACCCATGAGTGAAAATTAGAAAAAGTCCAACCTTTTCACAAGTACAATATCATTAATCCCTACATAAGCTTCTATCAATAATAATATTCTTGATGTTGTTGTAGAGGGTAATTAAAATGAAGCCACACTGTAATTAAATAAATTTTAGTTTTCTAACATTAATTTTCTCAATGCTTTTTGTCAAACTTCTTCATACTAAATATGTTTTTTTCATTCACTAATGAGCCACAAGGATGAGAAAGTCCCATGTGCAACTGATGTAATTAAAATTAAAGTGTTTAGCTATTGATGCAATATGGGATACATAATCTATCTCATATGGCATCAAAAGCTGAACAATTTAATATTGAATGGATCCACTTTCAACCAATCAGAAGCAAGTATTTATGGTAGGTACGCTGTATCATTAGTACATGTATATAGCTACAAAAAGTCTGACAAAATTTGAGTTTTTCAAGACAATACTTCTTACATGTGTCGTAGTTGATGATACTCCTAGGTGTTATAATCTGCCTGCTTTACAAGGAATAAACATGATGAATATGTTACAGTTTTTGTTAATTAAATGAAAGGTTAACATTAGACATGCACAAGTACTGCTATACTTTCGGTCAGAAAAAAAATTGTTACTCTGATCAGTGATAAGGTACAAACACTTGAGAGAAAAATGATCTATCACAGACATGATCATTATCATGATTATCATAGTGATTTTATGTGCTGAGATAGGTTCATTAGAACACGTCAGGCAGACAAAGTTCAAAATTTAAACTTGTTGATTCTTGAAATCATACTAAAATATATAGTATCTTGACTAAATATTTTATTACCTTAGTACAGCATTCCTCAACTTCATGTAAATAACACTTGAATCCTCTACTCCTCATTTTCAAAACATGCAACTCAGAGCAAACATCAAGCAAAATGTTGATCTTCCAGTACACTGACAAAAGACATTTGCCTGGTGAATTATGTTCAATTTCTAGTTTCCACATCATTTTAACATCACATTGTTAAAGATTTGTGATGAAGATGATCCAAATAGCCACACACAGGTTATTTCCCTGTGTTGAACTCCTCACAAATAGATGACCTTGGCAGAAGACCAAATAAGGATATTAATTACACAAGACTAGGATCTCAAAAATTACAAAGGAAACAAGACAATCATAACAAAATCTTGTGACATCAGCCCTTTAAGGTGTACATAGCTTATTTTAAGTGCTGATAGCCCTGATCTGAAAAAAAGGTCAACAAGTGTCTAGTTACTGAAAAGTGAAATGAAACTTTTTCACTGGTTAAGTACAGCTAAATGAAGTCAATTCAAAGCTAAACACTAGGTTTGGAAATTCTTTCTTTTTTAATATTAATAATTTATCAGCTGAGAGTGTTTAGTCTTCTAGACTGTATTAAATTTGTTCTTTTTCTTTTTCTTGCACTGGTAATGCAGATACATTGTCTAAAGATTCTTATCATATCTTGATCATACTCTTCAATGATGCTTCATGTTCAGTTGCTGTTGAATTTTTATTTTTTTGACTAACTGTAAAACATCAAAGAAAAAGAGAAATGCAGAAATGCAGATTAACCATTGATTTCTGGTTTGAATATTTACAACCACTTTAACTGATGTGTGTTGTCCTGTGATCATTTCATATTTATGATTTTGCACATTTGAGGCAAATTAGAAATTGAAACTGGTTTGAAACCAAAAACCACACTATTACTAGTAAGTATATTTATAGAACATGTCACATCAGCTAAAAACAACAGGAAATTTCCCTTTTTTAGTGCCATAATCACTAATATTGTATTTTACTCAGTAATCAGTGAAAGTTCCAAAACCTCTAGATGTCAAAGAATTTAGTGCCATAATCACTAATATTGTATTTTACTCAGTCATCAGTGAAAGTTCCAAAACCTCTAGATGTCAAAGAATGCTTCAGTTAAGACAAGTCAATATACCTTTTCCTCTTGATATCCATGATTACAGTAAATTTAAACTAAAACTTTCATTATTACTGAAACACATTGCTTTAACTACATTTACAAAGACCATGCTTCCTAATCTTTCAGATTTGCCATGTTTACCAGCTGCATTAATTTTATATCCTAAGAGAAAGATACATGTCTGATCATAAATTTTAATGTATCTTAAAGGAAATGTTAATTGGTGTCCAAGCACTGAGAAGAGGAAGTTTTGAGAACAGGCCAACTAACCAAACATAAATTAAATATGTTATTTGCAACTTGCAACTGTTTTCTTTCAATTTTGAAACACATTTGAAACACAGTTCCCAGTATGGCCATAATGTGAACTAAACCTGTCAAGTACTACAGGTAATTTCTTGCAGTACTGTCTAGTAATTATTTTCTTTCTGTATACACAGAAGAAGCATTCTTTCAGTTTACACTAAAAAAGTGAAAGCAGGAATGTGCAAAGCAAAAGTGGAACATGTCAAATACTCAAATAGAACTTGGCAACTTGCTGAAGCAAAAATTAATTACAACTGAGATTGCAAGCTACAGAAGAGCTTACTCAACTTCCAATCAATTTTGAAACAATATGTTGTAATATTACAATGTTGAATGGAAACAAATTCAGGTATGAGAAACAGCAGCTTGATACCTCTACTAAAATATTTGAATTAATATTTTATCAAACTATTAATGGTTTGTGTGCTGGACCCAGGATTGAGTAGATTAGTTGCAAATATGGTTCTTCAATAAGACACTTAAATCTCACAGTGCCTCTCTCATAAATGGGTACTGGGAATTCAATTCTGAAAGTGAGCCTGCAATGGACTAGCATCCCAACCAGGGAGAGAACTGAGGCATTTCCGGTTGTTCTGTTATCAGGGAACTGGAGATATATGTACTGGGCTCCTACTTGGTGTAGAAGTAGGGCACGGAGTTCCCGGTGTTGTGGTCTGGCCTTGTTCCACGGGTTGGTGCTTCACATGGGTTCTAGAAACCTCTTTGCACCTTTCCCCTTGGACATAATTGTCCATGAAAATTGCAATAAATAAGACAGTTGATGTAAAACAATAGGAAACAAAAGGACAAAAGAACGAGAAAAAAAATAAAAAACAATAGGTTTGTGAGGCAGCATTCTATTGTGACGTAACCTATGTTTTCTACACGAAGAAGGAGCCATGTACTGGCTTTACTATGTCTACCCACACATGTATGTCAGCATATCCAGATGTAATACTGTTACTAATAAAGACCCCATAGGGCTTTCACTGAATCGCTAGGAAGTAACACAGAAAATTTGTGTGGACACTCTGTTGACCCTCCCATGCCCTGATAACCTTTTTTACAGTGGAATCTCGATTTCTCAAACCTCTGATACTAATAGAAATTGGATAACCTGTAGAAATGTCACAGACCATGGTGAGAGAGATTTTAAAACTAATGATTTTGAGATGGCATTACCACATTATATTGGTAGCTACCTTGATGCAATTTCTTTTGTTTTAGTCCCCCAAGCCGCAGTGCCATATTGGCCTGTTACATCGTGTTAGTAAATGAAAACCATCTATAAGTTGGCCCCCCTTTATCAAGCAGAAACTTCTTATTCATGTTACTGTACAACCTATTTTAATGAGTATGACTACATTGTCATGTTTGAATCTGAATAAGAATACAGTCGAGCCTCCAGTTGCAACCACCTCACGTAAGCAGCCACCTCTCCTCAGCAACCAGTTTTCCAAAATACCAAAAGTTTGCAAGTCAAATCACTATATTTGGAACCTCTTGCAAGCGACCACCTCTCATAAGCGACCACCACTACTTTTATAGCTAAAAGTTTCAAGTTTTCATTTGTTTTTAACCATCTCGTAAGCGACCAGTTGACAAATAATGGAGTGAAGAATGGATAATAAGGTGTGGTAACATTATCGTATTTCTGGCTAGTACAAGAAACAGAAATTTCTCAAAGGGAATATTTTTTTTCTCGAAATTGACTTTTGCATTAATAAAACATTGCATCGGCATTGGTGCATGGGTTAAGTCTTGGCAGTTATCATTATTGTAATGAGGAAAAATTTTGATCCATTATGGTCCATCTCTCATAAGCGACCACCTCCCTTAAGCAACCACCTCCACTTGACATTTTGAGTGGTCGCTTACGGGAGGTTCGACTGTATAAAATACCAGATATGCACCATTTTTACGACTATTTTGCAGAATGCAAATGTTCGGCAAATGTGAAACATAGCTAAATAATTAATTACTTAGATTTCAAAAGTGCTTGAATTTTTTCATGTGCTTTTCAATTTAGTAGCAAAACATTCCCCTGACAAAAGAAGAGCGAACAGAGGGAAAAAAACACAGGGGAAAAATTCAGGATTTGAACCGACACAAAAATTATCCACTGCGTACTCGCACTTTTATCACTTGCACCACGTCAACATGTAGTAACAAAGGGGCTGCCTTGTTGCGTTCATTGTGCACGCCTTGATATTGATATAGGGTCAAACATGACGTCAGTAAAACATTTAACATTTTCACTAGTGAAGATATGAAAAGAACACCACCCAGGTCCTGGATGTGGTTTTCTATGAATTTCATGAGTAGTTTACCGTTGCCAAAAAACTGGTCTTACAGATTTCCCTGGAAAACAAGCTCTGACTAAAGCAAAACATTTATTAACAGTCCGCCAAATTTTACAGAATTTCACCAAAGGAAACACGAGAAAATTTACTGTCAGTTTTCCTTTCTGTGCTCATGCGGACATAATAAAATATAAAAAAATACTGGTGTTTTCCTTTGAGCACACACAGATTAATTGAACTTTCATCCTCGGCACGCATACGATCATAAACTATAGGGAGCCACCTTAAACTATTTCCATAGAAAACAATAATAAAATGGTTTGTTATTTAGTTGGAGTTTAGTATCAAGTAATGGCAAGCTAGAGGAATCACCCCCAAGTCAAAGGAAACTCTAGTAAGTGGGAAAGCTGGAGAAAATTAGTTAATTGTCGCCAGGGACTGCTGAGAGGGTGGGGGCTGGTAGGGCTGTAGCCCTACCATGTTTTTTAATGTTTTTGCTTGGGGTGATTTTTTAGGGCTCCAGATGACATGGATAATACATGATAAACTACAGAAACATGGGCCAGAATTTTTAGTCCTACTACCGTAAACACTTGACTGTGTATAAAGTGCACTTTTTGCTTAAGTTTTGGGCCAAAAATCGCGGGTGCAGCTTGTACATGAGACCATTTCTTTCAGAGGGAGAATAAGTGCTTGTAGGGGTCATAAATTGAACTGAAAACCTTCAGGGAAAAAAGATTGAACATATTGAAACCTTTTGTTAATCATTGCTTTCAGTAGAAGTGATGGCTCCTTAAGGAGCCATTTGTTTGGATCTTCAGGTTCTAAACCTGAATCTTGTTCGCCAGTACATGTAGTTCATTTAAGTGTTTCATTTGCAGTATGTTCAAGCAGGTAAACTCTAACTGGCATAGCATTCCTCTGCACGACTGCTTACAAATGTCGTCTGTGACCCATCACAAATACCATGCTATTCAGGAGAACTCACGAGGCAAATGGCCGACCGTTTAATTGCCCAGCACTACTTTCACAGTGTGCTTGTCCACAGTCCATAGGGTTGTCAAACTCTTAGAAACAAGTTTTTCTTTGATCAACAGGTTCCATACATCTTGATAAACATGTTATCCAGACACAATTGATGCGAAATCAAACTTTTCCATGTTGCGTGGTTACCAAGCTATTGCTTTGCATTGTTACCCTGCGATTTATTTTCGTTCAAATTCATTGTTTTCTTTTCAACTGTGGGCTTTAGCAATGAAGACAACTGTTGTCAGTCAGAGGAAATAGGGAAATCAATTAAAAAACACTTTTAAAAGGTATTTTGAGAGTTGATAAAATTATTAATGTTGCTACAAAGACAACCAGCTTTTTTCTATAATAGTGCTTTTTGGGAAATTTTTTCCAAAATCATGCCTGAAAGTTGGGGGTGCAGACTATACATGGGTGTTTATGCTACTTTAAAAATAATCTCTGCAGTCCCTGATGTAGATTTACTAGCCAATGACACCTGACTATAAAATCAACCAATAAGGGGATGCATTAGATTCGCTTATCTCCAGCTATATAAAAAGCTGTTTAGTAACTGGTGCACTGACAATAAATTATCCTACATCTACACTAATGCAAATTTATACTGGCTTCTGGTGATATTTGCTGCAAATCTTTCTTTACTAGAGAAGATTGCTGGTTTTGGCTTTGCCTGATAACTCAGATCTTCTCAGACCTTACAAGGGGTAATACGGACAAGCAGTATGACTATGAAATCAGCAACAAGCAAATTGAATACACCTCTAAAATGCAACAGTGAAATGGGAAGCAGTAGAAAAGACAGCAACATTGTAACAGTCCCTTTTGTACTTTTTGTCAACTTAAAAATTGATAAATTTGTGCGCTTTTTCATTAATAAACTCTGAAAAAATCAACCTTAACGTAGTGATAGTGACTTTAAGTCCCTGTTTCTGCAATGTAACTTCCTGCCGAGAAACCACAGAGACATTTGCTTCCACTGTTTAGGCAATATCAGTACACAATAGGATGTGACATAGTGACAAGGCTACCCCCTTTGTAGGGACTCTATACTAAGGTAAGGTGAAGTCTGCATATGAGAAAAGTGCATATGACAAAATTTCTACTCCCCCCTGGATGGGATAATAGTCCATTGCAGTGTTAATCCCTAGCATTAAGGTTGCCATTACAAATTTATATACCTGGGTGGAGAGAGGCAACACAACACAACACAATGTCCCTGGCTAGGGCTTGAACCGAGACTGCTCAATCTGGAGACGGACCCACTAACCGTGAGGCCATCCTATCTCCCACACTAATGTAGTAAGCTGATTATTTTATTTGACAATTTGGCAAACTTTACATTGGGAAATGTAAATTTATATGGGAAACTTTACATTGGGAAAGTTGTAAGATACTATATTCCATAAAAACTGCTTTTGCAGTGTCTATCAGTCTGATTAGTGATTTTTATCTACCAGGTTTAGAACAATAACACAACCAAAACTTTCAAAAAAAAAACAAATAAATTAACGCTAAGCAATTAAAAATTACACTTGTTTAGTTCACACCAGAACAAAAATGCTTCCCTTACAGTCAAATGTTAAGCGTCACCAGTCAATCCTTGTCAAATCCACAAGACAAAAATGGTTTATATAGCTTTGTACTAAAAATAAAACATATCAAACGACTAGAGACCACAGGAAATAAAAATATTTAGACTAATATTACCTGTAAGCTTTTGTGTTGTACGATACTTCAGCTTACAAGTTTTAAACACTTCAACAAACCAAGTCGGGATGGACTCCCACAGGGTTTCTCATTGTTTCTTTACTTAATTTACACGTACATTCATATTTTTGTTAAAAATTACTAATTAATACTTGTCAGAGCGATCAAAAGTGAACATAAGAATTGAAGCTCGCAGCAAAGTCACATTGAGAGGTCATTGATAAATGTATTCACTTACCACAACATTTGAAGAAGGAGCTTCATCGAATATCCTCTGCAACTGGTCCGGTGTTAGCGAACTTCTTGCCATAACCCTTGTCCAAAATACAAGAATTCAGCGAAGGCCGCAGAGCACTTCCGTTTTCCGCTGTATTGCCTACCCTTCCGCCATCTTGTTTTCTGCGAAGAATCACGTGACAAAATAGTCCCAATGCAGAGTTCTTACAGGTAATCTAATTGGATAAAAGACATAAACCAATTGGAAGTCTTCTATTATGTTCCATTGCTGCCAGCGTGATGGGATTTCACAGAAAATGTGATGTAACATTTCCCAATACAAAGTGGCCGAGTTTTCTTCATTATTTTTCGCTTTTCCTTGAAGCTAATCCGGAAAGCCGAGGCTAGATTGATAACTATGCCCACAAGTACTTCATTAGCGAACAAATTCACTATTCTGTACGGCTCACAGACGGGTCAGGCTAAGGCTATAGCTGAGGAGATCCACGAGTCTTCAGAACAACATGGTCTTCACTCGAACTTGTTCTGTCTCAGTCTAACCGAGAAAAAGTTCACGTTGGAAAAAGAAACCCTTGTTGTGTTCGTAGTGTCAACGACTGGCGAGGGTGACCCACCAGACACCATGTGCAAATTCTTTAGAAGATTGAAGAAGAAGACTCTTCCTGGTAACCATTTGGAGAACTGTCGTTACGCTTTGCTGGCTTTGGGAGACACCAACTACACAAACTTCTGTAACAACGGGAAGGCCCTGGACAAGATATTACTTCAGTTAGGGGCTTGCCAAATTTATGACACTGGTTATGCTGACGATGCAGTTGGCTTAGAGTTGGTCGTAGAACCATGGATTGAGGGGCTATGGCCTGCCTTGAGAAGACACATAGGCCTTCCACCAGAGGGTGACTCTGAAGCAGGTGGCAAGACTGCTTTTTCTGAACCTAGTCATTCCATAGACCCAGTTGTCAAAAGTGAGAGCAAATCTTTTGAAGCTGATACCAACAAAATCCTAGAAAACAGCAATGGATTTTCTCATACGACAGATGCACAAGAGGGTGTTATGAATGGTCATGGTTCAAACTCACAAGACAACAGTGCTGATGCTGTGTTAAAACCAACAGTCTTGGTGAACTGTGTTGATGGTCAGAATATATCAGCAGTGGATAACAAAGATTCTCAAGATGGCAGTGGTGATCCTATTTTGCTACCCACTTTTGCAGACCAGTTAAAACAATCCATTCCACCCTTATCAGCTAGTGCATTGTCCATACCTCAGCTTCCCCCACCCTATTTAGAGATCAGCTACTATCCTGATCACAAGCTTGATTGCGCAATGTTGCCATTACAAGGTAGTGCAAGGTTCCCAAGTGCAGTGACTGATATCTCCATGGCGACTGTTGTATCAGCAAGGCAACTGACAGGCAATAGTTCTGTCAAGACTGCCCTTGACATAGAACTTGATATCACAGGTTGTAATATGAGTTACGAACCTGGAGACTCTTTTGGAGTTGTCTGTCCAAACATGAGTGCTGAAGTCAAACAACTGATACTAAAGCTGGACTTGGTAGATAAAGGTGATGTTCCTTTCACTATTCAGCTGATAGCCTCAACAACCAAGAAGGCAGCTAGTGTGCCTAGCTTCATTCCAGAGTTTTCTACCATTAGGCATGCACTACTAACATGCTTGGAAATCAGAGGTGTCCCAAGCAAAGCTCTTATAAGGGTCTTGGCTGAGCACACTAGCGACCCTCAAGAGAAAAGGCGACTTCAAGAACTCTGCAGTAAGCAAGGTGCAAGTGATTATACCAAGTTCGTAAGAGAGCCTGGATTATCATTGTTAGACCTTCTTAATGTCTTTCCATCTTGTCAACCTCCATTTGAAAGGTTGCTTGAACTTGTTCCCCGCCTGAAGGCACGTCCTTACTCAGTGTCAAGCTCTCCCTTGGAGAATCCCAATCATCTACATTTTGTCTTTAACATTGTAGAGTTTCCAGCAATTACAGGAGTAAGGCCAGAAAGACAAGGTGTTTGCACAGGCTGGCTGGCCGAGAATACCGAAGCACAAAGAGAGGAAACAAACAAAAGCAATGACAAGCTCAGTGATAATGTATCAAAGCTGACTCAGCAAGAGTTTCCAAAAGTGTCAGTCTTCCAGAGAAAAGGTCTCAATTTTAAACTACCAAGCGTTCCAGAAACACCAATCATCATGATAGGTCCTGGTACAGGAGTAGCACCATTCATAGGCTTTCTGCAGCACAGGGCGTACATGCAAAAGAACACAAGCATAGCACTTTCCGAATCATGGCTATTCTTTGGCTGCAGGCACAAGGAAAGAGACTACCTGTACC
>OMLO01002456.1_pt1 | contig 14962 bp, 6 predicted proteins | sample 1674811 | NCBI WGS metagenome assembly OMLO01 (sample SAMN06265003, study PRJEB25207) | coral metagenome | isolation source: Coral host | place: Mexico:La Bocana,Puerto Morelos, Mexico | collected 2008-11-13 | reverse complement strand
ACGAACTCAGCGAGCCTGTACCTTTCCAGACAGGATCTGGGATTGGCTAAAAAAAAACAATAAAAGAAATAATGACACAATAGCCATGCCACCGAAAACAATAGAAGCTACGGGAAAAGAGAACGAATCAAAATACAGGTCTGCAAGAGGAACAGGATTACTCGAGCGGAGACGAACTCTGTAGCTCGTACTGAGGTATCTTGTTTAAGGCTTGAATTTTAATATATCGAAATTGGTCTATAGGCCAATTTCGATATATTAAAATTCTAACTTTGCTCCGAGGCTTAGGGAATGACACAAAAAAAATCACTTCGCGGTCGGTGGTTCAATAATTAACACTTACTGAACTCGGTTATCGCAAAATATCGTGATTTGTCAGTGGCGAGCAGATCACTTATAAGCCGAAGGCCCAGAGCCCACGTTACCGTTGTGACGAGATTAGGGACCTTAAGCAAAGTACAACGGCGACAGCAACGAGAACGCCACAAAACAAAAGGTTTAATGAGCAGAACAATGGTTGTGCACGTGCGTTTTAATTTTTTGTAAATTTCTTAGCCGTCCTCCGCAAAACAACGTGGAAATGACCCAAGTTCTGGGTATTTTGGAGAACGTGAACGACGGCGGCTTATTTTTCGTATTTTGTTTTGGAATTGAACGCTGGCATTACACTATCAAACTTGAGCAAGTTCTGAGACCGATAGGCGTGTTGAACAGATCTAGGAATTTGCGAAATTCGAAGGTAAAATATAAATTGATGTTTTTCTAGGCGTCGTCCTTGGCGTCGTCGTCGAAGGTCGAGGCTAATTATTGGTTTGCGAGACTGTTAAATCAGGATATTTTGCGATGATCGAGTTCTATAATTGTTTTATCATTCGCTCACGCCAAGTTTTTTTCATATTCAATACGCATGAGCAGAATGTTATTTTGTAGCTAAATTAAACACATTTAGACGGTATTGCGCACGAGCAGACCGTTTTTGTAGGCAGTTATTTGCAGCTCACATGGTGGACTCTCGGCCAATGAAAAGAGGAAAAAATGCATCGAACGATAATTTTCTTTGCTTTGTTCCCCTAAACCTTGGAGCGAGCCTGTACCTTTCCAGACAGGATCTGGGAATTGGCCTCGGGGCAAAGTAAGAATTTGAATAGATCGAAATTGGCCCTATTGAAGTTATGAACCTCAATCGGGACCGCTTGTGCCCGGCTAGAAGCACCTCATTGTGGGAATGAGGTTGCTTCAGTAATTTCAAAATAACACCTGACTGAGGCCGAGGATGGCTGGGGCTGTGTCTGGAAACTCGACAGGTATATTTTAAATCTTAAATCTTAAACCTATTCGCTTTTACTTCCCTGAAATTTTCGTTTTTCCTCGTTCCTTCCTACCATTCCCAATGTCAGTATGCCATGAAAAAAGCTTTCTCCCCATGGGGCATAAACCGTGATCACAGATTTTGAAAAGGATGCAAATTGTGATGACATAAAAACTCTCACGCCACAAATTTTCATTTCGAAAATATTGGCAAACATCACTGAAAAAGGTGTTGTGGGGCCGGAGAAGTCTTCGAGAATTTGCAACATAAGATTGTCGCATACACAACCGCCGTACAACCCGCAATAGTCGTAAAACCTTGTAAAACGTGACTCAATCCACGGCGAATAAAGGATTTTAATCATTTTACAAGATTCCTCTGATCTTATGCCTCGAATTGCAGCGATCGCTGCGACCTTTTACCTCATTATTTGATTACCATCTGAACGGCGCCGAAACCAGAACGTACACAATTGGAAAAAAAGACAGAAAACAGACCAGCTGATAAAATTTTCAGTACAGAACGCTTCGCACGGTTAGCTCTTAAAAAGTGCGAATCGTTGAAATTATAAATTTTCGTTTAAGTGTTTCATAAGAACAATAGTCAGTTCTTGAGATGCGAATTATGTATAGCGATCACCAGAACGACTGTTTCTTACGTTTATTTATTTCATAATTAAATTTACATTGGTGAATTGATCAGGTTTCGATTGAGATATATTTATAATTTCAAAATTTTGATAGGCAGATGCGTAGAAAAATTAATTTCCACGCCAATCAATCGGTTTATTTTTTTAATCCATTTAAAATGCTGTTTTGCTATAGAACTGGGCGTCATTTATCTTCATTTAATCTGTAAAAAAATAATCTGCAAAAATAAGCCTGGAGAAGTCATTGAAGTTGACGAAATCATTTAAAACATTACTAAAATCAAATTATCATTTTGGCAGCTTATATTTGAGTTATTTTGTTGAAAATTTATGTAGCTCTTTTATTACCTTTTTCCTTTGCAAATATTTTATTTGCTTAATTCTTTCTTTCCCCCCAAAAAAATATTTTTTGAAATCCAAATGTTTTTCTCGTCGAATGCCTGATTTGCTTTGTGGAACAATGAATGTCACAATTGCAGCTGAATATTTCGAAACATTTTGCATCCCCTAAGAATCAGAACGTGAAAAAACAATAATTGTTCGAAATACAGCTATTATGTTTTACCCTTCAGTGAAAAAAGTGGAAAGTTTACAAAAATATAATTACAGTGTTTATTCCCCTACGGAGAAACTTGCCCCCGTGAATAACAACACGAGTCCTTCTTTAAAATTTACAACACTTCCTTTATTTGGCGAAAAAAAAAAATTCATATCACAGTAAAAACACAGCTGAGTTCTGCAAATTCAGGTAGGAGCATAACTGTGAGTTATTGGTTGCTTATAAAATGATTTTACTTTAAAATAAAGAGACAATCTATAAATTTCGATGTCAACGCAAAATTAAGCTGCGTAAAGTTTATCAATTGACATGATGTCCTCTTGACCTCTGATCTGGAAATTTTGGTCGACGAAGGGGCGTTATTTTCGCGATAGACAGGAGTGGCTGCGAGAAGTCATCTGTGGTTGGCGTGGCATTCGAAGAAGACTTTTTAGAATACATACGTGATTTTTTGGAAAACGAAGGACGTTGTTTTGGGAGGGTATTGCCAGATGGGCCGCTGTTTGAAAGTTTCCTCTCGTTTGCAAAAATCGATGTTAAAACCGTCATTCTGGTGCTTTGTTTTACAGTGAAATCTGCGCGCCCTGGATTGCTCAGTCGGTTGTCGTGCATATCGACGTTCATCTCGTCTTTACAGTGCCTTGTTTTTCTCCTTTCAAGTTTCTTTTTGAACTCAATACTTGCTAAAGTTACTCCCCTGGTCGGCCACGAGGAAGACCTCGAAGGCGCAACAAACTCCCCGTTGTTTACAAACCCGCCAGCTTTGGAGAAGCTTCCTCGCTGTGATTCTGTGCGGTTCGTTATTCGAGGCAACAAGGGAGACTTGGGTAACAAAGAACGTCTTCTTGGAGTGGTCGTCATAGATTTTATCATGGCAATGGTTGTGATTACTTCTTGAGATGTTTCGTCGTAATCCATATTTCAGACTTCTTTAATTTCGTATTTGAATTTGTTTCCGTCGATATTCTCAGCCGGTTCGCTTCGTTTCCGTGTGGCACCTGGTGAAGCGTGCAATTTGCCGAAATTTTGTTGCCGTTCGCACTTATCCTAAGATTCAAACAGTCACTTTCTCTTTGTCATCGCCGACTTGACGTAAATTGCATTTGTGTTCCGACAACCTGTTCTCTAGGCAAATGATTGACAAGTCTAAACACTAATGATTTCTCCTGTTAATTCAATGCTCATGAAGGAATAATTTTTATCCTTTAGCCCTATTGCTCCTTCTGCCGCCATTGTCTCAGCAAAGAATAAAAAAGTGTTTTTGATCAATACGGACAAAATTGGTTTGCCTCGCAGAATAATTATGGAAATTTATACTTGCTTGAATTTCATAAACTCGGCGCAGTGAGACTCTTCGAGGTCAAATACGTTTTCAACTTACTTATGATCTGGTATGACGGGTAGAAAGCGAAACTCCTTGGCCTGTTATCATCATGCTATTTAAAAAAAAAACAATTATTTGAAGTAATGCTTCGCAGCTTTACGGGTTGTCAACCAAACCATGGCTCTCACTTGAATGGTTTTCTTGTTACCTGCTACCTTGAGTAGTTTTCTTAACTCGTTGTGAATATTTTAAAAGTAGAATATTAAGGAAAATGATGTTTGATCGCATGAAGAGCGCTTTAAGGCTGGTTTGGTTTTATTTAATGTCACCGCATAATATTATGTGTCTTGCATGATGGGCTTTCGTCTCGAATAAATTGTGCAATAAAAAAAATTACATTTTATTGTTTCCAGTTTACGTATACGTTCCTAAAAATTTTGCAGCTTGTCGAAAACTCTGTCATTAACAATTATAGTAAATGAACTCTGCAATAGACTGTCGTGCTAATTAACTTCTCAGAATTGTTTCCAGGCAGTAACACGGTGACAACCTCCAATGGAAACCTCTATTTATTTATTCCAATTATATCCTCGTACAAAACCGTTTCCAAATGCCATAATTTTCATTGTCCAATCACAGTAAAGCACGAATACCCCGAAGGTTTATTACGTCATGTCAGAAGAGAACCATGGGATTGCTGTGAAATCGAAAGTGTTTGGCCAGCTGTTTGTTTTTCTCCCGCCCTAGTGTCAGAGATGGTCGGAGAGCAAGGCGTAGCGAGGAACTAAATTAAACAGGGCCAGGAGCCGTGATGTCCCCAAGAGTGGGAGGGGGGGGGGTGACTCCCACATAAAAAGGACGGGGGTACTGTCGGAAATTTAGCCCCTAAAAGGTAACATGGTACCACTTTGTGGGCGTGCCTTGAAAATAATTTCACCCCTAAGGGGTAACAATTCTAAAACAACATTACCTGACACACGAATACTTTCTAACTAGTCGATTATCAAATGTCTCCTGTCATATTTTTTTTTGGCTCCGGCAATGCTCTAAATGGTATCGCAAAAGCTTCCTCTGTGGCCCTTATGAGGAGGAAGAGGTACCAAAACCGCGTTCCTTTCAAAGGTACGAAAAGAAGCCCGGTAGTGCCAGTTATATGGGAGTTTCCCCGGGTTATCATGGCGCCTAACAGCATTCAGTTCCGGGAAATCAGGGGCAGGGGGAAGGCACTGCAACGGCTAGTCACAGACATCTTTATGCAAGTCACAACAATTGAACGATTTTTCTCGCCGATATTAGCTGAAATTAAGTCATAAAACCAAAGTAACGACTGATTACTTTCGACACTCCACTTTTGAACTGTATTGTAGCCAGGTACCAAGTAATTATAACTGAGCCTTAATCAATATTTAAGAATCGCAGCTGGTTCCCTCAGTTAGTGCGTTCCCATGTGAAGAAGTTTTTCCGTATTCTGGCCGCGCGCAAACTTCACCACTCCCAGCCCGTCAAATTATTTTGCTCTCGCCACAATTTTCGCGTGACCGGAGTTTCTTCGTTCACTCGGGCTATAACTGCTAGTATTTTATTGACACTTAACACTTAGTATTGTTAAAAAAAAAAGGAAGACGAGGTCGTTGTACGTCCCATCAAGCCTACAATATTTGAAATCAATTTACGATATGGAGGTCAATACAAAAAGTGCGCTTCCCAAAAAGTGGGAATTTTTGAAGCACATTATTCTAGTAAGCGTTGTTTTCAGCCATCAGTGTATCTTAATCCACTAAACATTTTGACTGTATATTCGACTTCAGGTACATTTACTCCGCAATCACTGTCTTTTACGAAACAAAAACACAAATTGGTTTATATATATAAGTAGGGTACTATAATTGTAGTGTTTTTCTTTTTGCAAGTAGCGTTTCGTTTTCTGAATTATAATTGTTAGTAGGGTATTTTTGTTAGTGTATGTGTTTTGAAGTTGTAAGTAATTAATAATAGGTTATGTGTAATAATATAAGAACTAGATTAAAACATTGTATTGTATTGTATTGTATTGTATTGTATTGTATTGTATCGTAAGTATTAAGTGTCGTACTGTAGGTAGAGTTAGTACAATGTAAGTAATTATGTGTTTTGCAAATAAAAAAATAATAAAAAAGAACTTGCTACGCAGGCTATAAATGCCAGACGTGGTCGTTGTACCTCCCATCAAGTCTCGGTGAATAAATTAGTAGCTTAACTTATCCACAGATATTGGATATCTTATACAGTCCTATTAACGACCCTTGTTTTTGATTTCGGTTAATGCTCCATAAACGCTATCAACGACGAAACTGATGACGTGACTACAACGAAGACAATGTCGACGATGACGACCTTGACGTCAACGATGACGTCGACGGTGATGTCGGCGATGTCGTCGACGATGACGTCAACGATGACAATGACGATGATGATGATGATGATGATGATGATGGAAAGTAAAGATGATAACACTATTTTGCGGCCGCCATGTTGGTGTACCACAATGGTAAACCAATATGGCTGCTCCATACTGGGCTGTATAAATATGTGCAAAATATTTCGACGAATATCTGAAGTTACGAAAAACGCACAGACTTCAAACTTGAAGAAAGGATTTCTTTTTTAATCTCCCATAACAACACAATTTCTTGACTTTATCTACCGAATGGTTTTCGACTATGGCGGGGCTGAGAGGGGGGTGGGGGATCAAATCTCCCGCTTCCCGTACCTTTTAGTATCTCCCGACTCCCGACTCCCGACTTTATCCAAGTTCCTCCCGTCCCCTATAAATACGGAGACGACACGTCCTAGTCATTTAGCTGTGCAATCCTTTTTTTTTTACTCCCGTGTCTTTTGACAGCTTAAGGAACGACATTTCATGATCTCTGACATAACCACCGCTAAAAGGTTTCCATTTTATCGGAATGGATTAAGCTTCAGTTTCTTACTCCAACAATGAATTTTCGTTTGCTAGTCGTTTGATAGTCTCAAAATAGGCTAAATGCAAGTCAAATAACATTTTGGGATCTTGTTTTTGAAAGTATTTTAGCGTGACTTAAATAAATAACAAAAAGCATTTTGCATTTGTCTCCCGCTCCCCATTCTATCTTGTCACGCCCCCGCCCTCCCCCCGCCCCCTGTACTCCCCTAACTACGCGGTATGCAAGCTAGCAATACCTCACATCTTTCAGTTCGTTAAATTTTGTTGTTCTTGTCTAACTTTGAACATTATACTTGACTGCCTTATTTACGAAATGTCGCTTATACCAGAGCTGAAACTATCACGAAACGTGCAATCTGACTTGTTTTGCGTAAAGCTATTCTGTCAGCATTTTTACACAAAATCACGCAGTCAGAAACTTGCCGTGCAATGACTGATTTAACGTGTTCAAAACTCAAAACTTTCAAGCAACTTTGACATGTAACGAATATTTTCATCTTTGATAACGATTCTGGATGCGTCGAAACGTCGAATAACGTGACTTTTAATATTTCGTGTTAAATGCTTCGACATGCAGTACAAGCAATTAACTACAGCCATTATTCGTGTCTTGGGACCGTGCAGTGAATATTGGTGAATTATTTATCATGACGTTGTCTCGGTAAATATTAACCAATATTAACCTAGCCTAAGGCGAGTTTGTTACATTTAAAAACAAATGTTTGTCGTAAAACATTCTCGTGCTCTTTGTTCCTATAAGACTTGTCAGTTCGGACTGGGATTTCTTGCTCAGGTAATTAATCCAGTTTCCGTTTTAACGCGGCTTTTGAGTTTTACTCATAAACTTTATTTTGGTTGCTTGAAAGATGGCAATCTATAGCCTCACTAACAAGAACAATCAACTGCCATAACAAAGAGCCGGACCACTCAATTAGAAATAAACATATGGTGTCGCACAATCCAATGAAATGCTTTTGTTCACATGTGTTCTGATGAGGACCTCAAAGGGGCGGACCGGGAGGCGTGAACCTGTTTAAATCAGGCTTGAACTAGTCGAAACTCACGCGTCAAATATACTTTTACCTGTTTTTCACAGATGTGTGTTCATAAATTCACGTGTTATGTATGTCTTAAGGTTGATTTTCACGCGGCACACACTTTTTTCCCTTATCACGTGTCACATAAATCTTTCGCCACCTTTTATTCATGAATGCCCTTTCCGCGAACCCTTAAATTAGTGATTCGCGCTTATTCGTTGGCAAGAACTTCTTGCTTACCCTAATGCCGTGAAATGAAAATTAACAATACTTACAAGACTGTTTCTGTGCATCTAAGTCAATCTGACTTAAGCACTGAGAATTTTGAAGTGTATTTTTCATTTGAGTTTGTGTTAGCTTGACAGTGGTGAAGCTAGGTCGACTTCACAAATTAAATTCTTGAGGACAGAACTAAGCTGACTTAAAGAGGTCTTTAGACAAAGGAGTTGCGAATTTACTGTTGCACTCGACAGGCATCCATCCGCTTATGATAAAGCTGAGTCATAACGAATGGACAGAACAAAGATAACCAATGATTTAAACAATCTGTCGATATTGAAATTGCGCACTGCATGGCTGCAAAATCATCAACGTACATTGCTAATTCATGCAACCCAAGATGGGCAGTGCCGTAGTGCCGGTTCGCAAAGGAGTTAGAGGGACCGAAGACGACGGAATAAGGGCCTGTCGAATACTAAACTACTTCTTGTAATTTTTGTCGCACGTTTTCGCGTTTAATCTACGTTGATTTTTAAACACGTGACGTGCCTGACGTGTGAGCAGAATGACTCGCAGACAACACATAAAATAAACCATCCGAGCAGTATTTCAATATTACGGAAATGCTTTGAACTTATGTAAAGTGAAGTTTAAGAATTTTTGATGTTGCTTAAGTTTCGTTGTTTTTTTTATTACCTAATGTCTTCTGAATACTGGCCCAATTTTTATCATATCTTGAAGTCATCGTTTTTCCTTTTTTCTCATGTGGTTTTCAGTTAAGTCGCCATTTTAATTTGCCTCTTCGGTTTTAGAGTAGTTGCGGACTGACCGCAAAACCAAGGAATTTTGTTTTTCTTCCTCTGTTGACATAGCAAACGTGGCAGCTAAAAGATAAGGCGAGAGGGAAATAATGTGGAAGGGGAGGGTAGGGTAAAAAAGAAAAAGAGGAAAGATTGGGGAAAGAAGGGAACTGGGAACAAACGCGGACCCGGAAGCAAGACCTTTTCCTGGATCTGCTCTCTGTGGCTACGGGAATGGCGCTTCTCCTAAGCAATTTTATTTGAGCTAGAGGAAGGATTTTTTATTGGAGGCATGGTGGGCTCATGGTTAGTGCGTTCGTCTCCTATTCGAGCGGTCAGGGATTGAACCCTGGCCGGGGACACTGTTGTTTTTTTGGGCAAGACACTTAACTCTCACGGCAGTGTCTCTCTCTTCACCCTGGTGTATAAATGGGTACCCAACAATTGGGGGTAGCCCTGTGCCGGATGGACTAGTGGGCCATATTCCTAGTCGCTTCACGCAACAGAAACCTGAATAATCGCCGGCCCGATGGGCCACTTGACCCCTTAACAGACTTTACCTTCAAAGGAATTGTCACTCATCATAAAAGATAAAGAGATATAAGTTACACATTAATTACAACAATTTTAGAAGATGACATTCCTGAGAAAGCATAACAAGGGAAATTTAATTTTGCCCAGAATCCGGTACTTTAATTTCCGCGTCTGATCTGGCAGCACCACATATATCAATGACACCAACTACGCAGAAATTTATGCGGTTTAATTGGTCTTGAATCAATCCTTGTTACTCCTGAACTAAATAAGGATCATGAAATCTCTCCTTGGTGGACAGAATGATCTAGCAAGTCTTCCGCTTTCTCGCACTGTCAGAACAACAAAATAGTTGTGTCCTTTACAGAAACACACGGACGTCGACAATTCCATAAAGAGTTACCGACCCGTCAACTCAAACATGTGCGTGTCACACTCCCAAACACGTGCCGCTATTCTGCAAAATTGGTAAACAAATATCAAGCCATACTTTGTTATGTAAAACGTAAAAATAGTCTCAGTGGTTTTTCTACCGACTCCGGTATATCTGAACACAAAAACGTGTTGTTTAGAGAGTTTGACTGCTTTCGTATATGTGACGTAGAACTAAGCAACACTCGGTACGCAATATCAACTAAATACTTTGAACTAATTTTGATCCTCTGTCATGATTCATTTAACTTAAGAGCTGTGGCTTTATTTCCAGTTTCCGCCGGTTCTTGAGCTAAGTGACTAAGGGCGCTGTAATGAACAATACCGGTTTCAAGGGATGCAAACAGAAGTCTACCTTCTCGAAGGTCGTAAATATAAACTCGTCATTTTTCCAGCGCCATTTATGGTCTCTTTTTCAAACTAGTGCCATTACAAACGCCTCAGCTGATGATTTGTATTTTCACGAGTTGTAATCCTAAATTTGCTAGTATTATGCTTTTAAAGCAAGGCAAAATTTGGACAAAAATCAAAATTATAAGAATATAAGACTCCGCTTCGTCTGTTTCAACTTTATTTCGCTTCGATCTTCGTAGGGCCCATTGGCCTCGGAGGGTCTTTCATCCAAGGCACGTCGCGCAAAGATATCGTTTTTCCCTATGTGATTACTGCCGTCTGATTATGATGGCTTATAATGTGAATTCCAGCAGGAGGGCGAACCTGATACAATCCCCGTCAAAATTGTATAAGCTCTGCAGGAAGTTTTCAGTTCATAAAAATGTTTTGTCTTACGACACAGTAAGACAAACAGGAACATCATTGAAAACATGTGCATGATAGCGGGAGCCCAATCCACATGTTTTACAACAGGTGTTCACCTTAAGGAGGAACACGTTGTCAAAAGTCTTTGTCGAGAGGATTGATTGCGATAGTACCTCAAGGTTTATGAATGACGCAATTTGCTACTTCCTTAAAGGATTAATTTTTTAGCATGCTCTGTGAACAAAACTCATTTCCTAATTATCCCACTGTTGCCTCAGAAAATCAGATATTTTTCGTTATAAAAATCGGAATGAACTAAAATCTTTTCTTCAACTAACAAGGAGAGACGTATGCGTATTCCAGTTCTATAAAAATGTCTTTTTACGTCACACGGCCTAAATCCTATTTTAGTTTTCTTGTGTTTTTCTTAGCGAGCATAATTTCAGCTTTATTCAGATATTTCGTATTCCAATTGCGCAATAGCACTTTCTGATAAAACGTCAACTAGCTGGTGGACTAGAAATTCAAACCAAGACAAGGATTTTGAATGGACAAAATTACCTAGTTTTCGAACTTCTCTAGTAATATGGCCCGTGTTCTTTACACTAAAATACACCGCATATGCCCCATTCCGAAATCAGTTACGACTTTTCAAATTATGCATCATTATTGCAGTGTTTGCGTAGTGGGTGTGTAGTTATAGAAACGAAAGTAACAAGCGACAGGTTGTCAACTTCCTTGCAGTTTCTAAGTAAGCAGCTGAGAGGATTTGTTAAGAATTAAGGAAGAAGAGTCTCTCTTGAAATTAAGTGTTGATAGAAATGTCACTCTTAAATGAAATCATTTATTGTTGTGGGGATCTCCGCTGTGCAATTGCGTCATCAGTCCTCGGGATTGGCGGGAAAATCCCGCCAAAGTTGTTAGATGCTTCTAAAGATTCCAAATACGATTCTATACCTTTGTTTTAAATCCTTGGTTTATTTAACATTTTGTCTACTCAACAATTATTCTCGGAACAAGAGAAATAAAACACTTCAACCTACGCTTTTCCCGCCGAATCTTTAATCAGCCTGTGTGGGTGGGAGTAAATTATCGGGATGCGCCGTTGATCGGTCCCGACTTACTTCCGATTGCATTCATAAACTTCGTTTCGATTACAACTTAAATGGCGTGTGAGTGTCATGTTCCTGGCCAAGGGTAGATGAATTTTCAGGATCTGTAGTATGTACAAGGTGAGGTTTGACTAGTATGTATAAAGGATTTAGGACTTGTTTCTAAAACTACAAATACATTAAGTTCAGTTCCTCGAAGTTCAGTCTGACGTGTGCAGCCGCCAATTAAAAATGTGTATCTCGGTAAGAAAGAAATATTCGTCTGTATTTCTCTATAAAGAGTTTCAAACAGAGCAAATTGGTGTGTATCAAGTAGTACATTATCTTTTAACTCGTTTTAAGTTCGAACATAGAACAATCACGGTGTAAAACACGTTGAATTTCGTGTAGTTTTGGCCGACTGGTTATTTGTAGTAAATTTGCGTTGTGTCTGTATACAAACACTGCGCGCCCACAAAATTCATGAATGAAATTCTTTTAAGGGGGCATAATTTGCTACTAAATCACATCTAGGTCTCAAGACGAATAACTTTTAACGATTTTTTCGCCTTCTAGCGCTCAGTTAGAGATGAATTTTACATGTCGTATCTTTCTAAAACTTTCGGTGGGCCGAATTGAATGGTAGTGAAATGTAAGGATGCACGTGCGTATGCGCTGATGATTTTCGTGGTTCACGCGCTTTACTATTTACTTTAAAATATATCGGCCTTTAATGGTTTCTTGTTCAAAATTCCTTGAAATTCGAGGTTGTCAAAGAACGGTCAAGCGGCGAATAGGTAAGACTGTGTTTAGGTTTTCACCTGCTCTGTCCTGTCTGGGGTCTGTCGAATTCCTTGCCGGACGAAAACGAAATGTTTTCGTGACAGACAAAATCAGGTCGTTGCCATGCGATTTAGGAAACTGGTTAAGGGATAAACTCGATGAAAGTTTCCCATACGTTTTTCGGTAAATTCTACCTCCAATACAAAATTGGTAAAAGTAGCAAGGCAAATTTGGATTTTGGACAATTGCTGAACTCAGTACTCATGTGTTGTCGGACTAGCAGTTATTAAAATTAACAGCATTCACTGGCGTGAAAAAAATGGCCCGTTGAATACAACAACTAATTTTTTGGATGCCTGGCATTTTGATTGTTTTGTTGTTAAGCCTGAACTGTCAAAGGCGTTTCAAACAATTTATGCCAATGGCTGATTTATTTAATTCACACGCAATACCCGTCAGTGCATTTGTTGAAGCGAAAAGTTCACTCGAACCATTTATGTTTTATTAATCAGTCTTACGTATTACAAGAGTCTTTCCATTCACGCGAGGGTCACTGAACTTTTTTAATTACAACGATGCTAAATTGAATGGAAAACTTGAGATCCCGCCGGGAAACATAATGTTTTTGAATTAATAACAATGCCATCTAACTTCATATTTTTTTCTTGTACATCATTTCACCGAAATACAGTGTAACGCCTCTTTCACGGTAATGTTTTGAACGAATCAATAATTGCCGGCTGGCTGCATGATGCCAGCAACATTCAGATGTCGTGTGATTACTTAGAGGCCCACTGATCGCAATTAAGGCAATTTTCCAAGCGATTATTATTATTTCGACTTTCGTTCAAACTCGCAAATTATACGTTGCTGCTGTCAAGCATTATTTACTATCGGACCGGAAGACATTTGTACGGTTTACGCACGCATCACTAATATAACCGCAGCTTTAAGAGCTTGAAAGAAAAAGGAATTTCAAAAACTTGTCATGTGATTTTAAAAACTTTCGTCATGTCATGATTTCAGAAAGATGATATTGGTCCTGTTTTGAAGAAATTAAAGACCTCCGCGGTTGGAAATCATAATATTTGTAATTTACGTCGGGAAGTTTGATTTAAATTTCTGATTCAAGGAGAACTGAGCCGACGCGAGCCTTGTATGTGCTTTTGCGGGCAATTACTAATTACTGCTTGGTGTGATAACGTGATATACCAGAAAAACAAAACAAATCTCATTTCCTTGAATTACGTAACAGTAATTCCATATCGCCAAAACTACGTAAGATATAATCTCAACATATTGAATCTGTTTCATCTGTAATTCTATAATTAGAAGCAGATACTCCCAAAAGCCTCTGATCTTATCGAAAGTTAGTGAAATCTTTTTCCATTCATTATACAATAGAAAAGGCCGCAGAAGCAAATACAAACGAATATATTTGTAAACATTGTCTGTCTTTGTATTTCGTGCGTAAACCTTGGTTGTTTTGTCACGTTACACCGCTGATCAAGTTCCTAAATGTGCTTGGGTTCGGCTTGGAATGTGCAAAGTTCTTTGTTTTAGTTGCCTGGTGTGCAAAAAATTTCCTGAATGGACGGAACTTCTTAAAAAGTACTCGAAAACTCTAGCTGGAATATTCGTCAGGGAAATTTCAAAATAGGATATAAAACGGAACTACTCGAGAGATAATCTAGTCCAAAAAACGCAGCTGTATAAATATTCGAGGCAAAGTTTTTTTACTAAACCTGTAAATGTAATGCGTTTTCTTTGCTTGCCAACCATTTATCGCCAGGCGTTGAGTGTTGTTTTGTTGTTGCGTGGCTACTCAGCTTGTTCCCAGGCGCCCCTAGGAGGCGCTTGTTTGCAAAACAAATTGTGTACGAAATGTTGATAAAAACAGCGTTTCATTTGAATTGTTCAATACTAGAAGTACACTGTAGTTATAACAAGTGACGGTCTGGAAGAAACTTGACGGCAGAAGGGCAGATCAAAATAACAGTAAAAAAAATCTAGGGGCCAAGTCTATACACAACCAGAATCTTCGGCAGTACCATGGAAAGCCATGTTTTCACCCCGCCTCCCTTGATGAAGGGACCTTTTGTTGAAGCATTGCTTGCAGCCTAAACACCTCAAGGTGCCGTAATGTTCGGTCCATGATTTTGCAAAAGCGTTGTCTCGCTCTGTCGGTTTGAACTTCACACATACAGCTAATAGTAGGGCGACAACAAACGTCCATGTTTAAGTTTTATTTTATCCTTTGTTGATCGTCTAAACTAGAATAGTACAAACTTAGGATTAAAAAGCTTTCAGTCGTTGTTTATCTCCCGTTTCCCTCCTTACCTTGCACGACGTTTAACTGGAAAAAAAAGAGAATAAGGTCGCATTCTCTAGCAACCCAAGACCACAAAAAATATACTAAATGGAACTCCTCTGGGGCGACCCCTTTGTCTTAATAAAAGAGGAAGACTTTTGAACAAACTGCAGAACACTACACTGTTCGAGCA
>OMLO01002455.1_pt1 | contig 14971 bp, 6 predicted proteins | sample 1674811 | NCBI WGS metagenome assembly OMLO01 (sample SAMN06265003, study PRJEB25207) | coral metagenome | isolation source: Coral host | place: Mexico:La Bocana,Puerto Morelos, Mexico | collected 2008-11-13 | reverse complement strand
TCAAATATTCCAAATATGCTTGGTACGACAATTGGCTGCAAAAGACGAAGACAAACATGTTTCACAAATTTTCACCGTGCGTTTCGAAATCACTTTTCGGAAATGCTGCAGGGGACTCAATTCCCTTGGTGATTTTCTCCTGCATTTTGTTAGTTACTTCAACTCTGTGAAGGATGGGCATCAAGGGAGGGAGGAAACCAGTAATCTGTGGCCACATCCTTCAACCCTCCAACCCGTCCTGGCCAGGGTCGGTGATGGTCGACTTGGTGGAAGTTGTCTCAGAGGTGGAATGACATGGAAATGGACGTGGAAGAAGATGATGATGATGATGATGATGATGATGATGATGATGATGATGATTGGGAAGGGCGTGGTGGCATCTATGTTTGGAAACATTACCAAAAGCCGAGGTTATCTCGAACAAGCGCAGATTGACAGATGTGGAAGACGCCATTGCAAAGGGTGGCAATGTAAATGCGTCGAAGGAAACCTGGGAAAGTCCGGGGGGGGGAGTTTGGTATGTCTTAGAACGGTGTAGAATCTTCGAATCTTTGGAAACGACATTGATTCACATGGCATCATTGCCCTGACGACTATGGCTTGACCCCTTCTCCCTTATTGGGTCTTGTGGTCAGCTGTGAGTATCCAACAGATCCTGTGCAGGCACAATCCAAAGGAAGCTTAGATGATACCATGAATCCTAGATCCAATTAGTTTCGAGACATGCTGAAATGAGTGAGTCTATTTATGTACAATTATAGTTTATTTTAAATGTAAGTCACTTATTTATTCATACAAGCTTTTTATACAATTATAAGTTATAAGTCGCAACTATCATAGGATCATTTTTACCTCACGATTTTCAATCCAACCAAACCCGAAACATTTGATGGCCAACTGGCCGACTTGCCGACTTGAGGATTCTGTATCAATTCTTTCCCAAGCCATCCAGGCCAACGGGCGGGGAGGAACACCTGGGGAGGGGTTCCACGTCGTTTTTCCGTCGGCTCGCTGGTCAGGCGCAACATGCAGAGCTGGTGAAGTTGTTGCTGAAGAAGCGAGCTTCACCAGAGCTCAGCGACAGCAAGGTGGTGAAGCTTCACCAGATCCATGGAAATGGAGATCATGGATTTTTTTTAAAATTCAGGTCATGATTTTGGAAGTGAAAAATCCAAAATGCCAATGGCAAAACACAAATCTGGTGACTATGGACAACTGGTTCATCAATTTGGGGATGTATCATCCTAGGCATGGGAATGGGGGCCCGGGGATGCCGATGCAGCCTATGCAGCCTCCGGGTCAGGGGGTCACACCTTTGCATCTGGCTACTTTCGATGGATCCTTAGAGATCATGAAGTACCTCATCAGCAGCAGGCCGGATCTGATGGGTTTTGGGCCTACTTTCAAAGGCGAGTCGTGATGACACAAGATGGTCCACAAACAAGGTGGACCCAGTGACACAGGGACATACAGCATAGATTCAAGATTATATATGGAAATTTCAATAAAACAAATTTCTGGGTGAAAATTCCAGCTCATCCTAGGTTTCAAAAAGGTGGTAGTTTTTCTGTTTTCAAATTTTCAGCCCAAAAACTTGGGGGGAAAAAACATTCTGTTTTCTCAGGGCGAATTTCGAGGTGCAGGACTGTCTGGGTCTCTGAGTGGACACGTTGGGGGTGGTTCCGTTGGGCCGTAGGAAAAACAGCACCCAAAAAAATGGTAAGATTTCAGGTTTTTTGAGAAGACGGCCTATTCTTCAAAGCTTCCGGGAATGCCCAATATTTGCATAAAAATCATAAAAACGATGGAAAAGAACGAAGCTTGTCTTGGATTTCAGGCTTTCCTTGACTGCTGCCCTGTGAGGCTGCCAAACTTAATCATCAGGTCTAGGAGTCTAGGAGCCTGCCAGCCTGTGCCAAATGGCAAAATTACATAAGAAACTTCTACGAGACATTTTAGTTTGGCCATTCAGGAACTTTAGAGAAAGCTTCCCAATCATCATTTTCCACCCTGGAGAATTTAACGTTTTGGAACCCCCCCCAAAAGCTCCTGTTCTGCTTGCAGGAATAGAAACACATTCAAATCCAAGCATTTGGACCCACCACATGTTGCAGCATTTCCAGCCACCAAGCCATCGAGTTGTGCCCAAACAATAGCCATCTCTTGCCAATATTCATCACTTTTTTCCAGTGAACTTTGTATTTGATCTCTTACAAAGTTGTCATTGGCAGTGAGAAAATCCTGGGCCTTCACATATTCTGGATTACTCTCATTTTGATACGCATACCTGACAAGTGAAATACCAGTTGCGAATTTAACTTTTAAAGCGAAAAAAAACCATCACACGAACTTTCACTTTCACGGCTGATGAGGGTACCTCGTGCCAAAAGCAATTGAATTCGGAGGGGCGCTAGCCCTGAAAGTCAGGGAGACGAACAGCATCCGCACGAATCTGTGCACTGTACACATGCATTTCATGGAGCCATTCGATCTCTTGGGGATATGAGTTCCAATCCCAAAACTGCAAGCAACCACTGGCAACTTTGTTGCGGAGTTCATTAAGCATGACATGAGCGATTGCCTTGCTCAAGCCTGCCGGGTACTCTTTAGCACCCGCTGTACGGAACTCTCCAGTGTTGCTATTAATTCCTCGCAGCTGAGCTTGCGGGGGTGGCTTCTTGGCATTCGGGTCAACGTGCTTCCAAATCTCAAACCGTGCGGTCGGGGCTCCCATAACCCTCAAGACCGTGGGCTTCACTGAGGCTGCACCAAACCGCCATTGGTTGATGCGGATGGGGAAAGTGTTTTCCACATGGGCCGCGAAGTGACGGTTGAGGGAACTTTGCCATGAACTGGCTTGCCCCGAAACGCCAGACGATGCCGGGTGTTCTTCCATCGAAACACCACCATTCAACGCAATGGCAAACTCGACCAAGTTGCAGTTGAAGTAAAGGAGGGAGCCAATGCGTAGCTGACGAAGTTCACGCTGTGATAGGCCAGCAACACCCCACAAGCGCTCTTCGCTACGAAGCGGCCTAGGCCACCGAACCTTGCAACCCTCAGGCGGCGGAAGATGCCTTGCAGCACTGAAGGTTTCACAGGGAGGTCCTCCGATCCCTCCTGCGATCATGCCCATAGTGGCAATCTTCAAGAGCATCTCGAAGTTCTTGCCGAGAAGGTTACCTTTCTCTGCGTCAACCGCCGTGTCAAAGGATAGAACCCAGACTTCCCACCCCTGTAGGTAGTTCGAGGCGAGCACTGACAACCACTCGTGTACGTCTCCTTCTCGCCTTCGGCCGGAGAAGAGGTGAACCACGACCAGGATCTTCTCCCCCTTGAGGCCGCGAATGCATCCAATGGGGTGTTGTGCGGCCGGTTGCTGGAGTGGTGGCCTCAACACCTCTTCCAAAAACTCATCCTGGTGTCCAAAGGCAGTCCAAATCTCATGAGAGCGGTCAACCCGAGGGGCTGCAACTCCATCACCAGGTGTTGAAGGAAGGGTAGGCGGTAGTCGACTTGAAGCGCTCCGACATTGCCAGAGGGCAAAAACTGTCGAGGGTGCGATGAGTTCATAGGCTTCAGTGTCTGCATCCTGTATCGCCTCTGGATCATCCCATTCGCCCGTCAGGTCAGGTAATGTAGATTGATACCACAGCAAAAACATCCATTCGGCCATGTGATCTCCACATTCTGTCTTCACCTTAAGTTCATGCATCGCGAGAACCCAACCTTCAAAGAAATCGCCTTGTTCGCGAGATCCTCTGCGTACCTTCTCTTGAACACTGCTTGACAACAGCTGCACGCTGAAGTCGACGATGTGTTTGGGGGGTTCCAGAGGAAGGCCGAGTTCTTCCCATTGCACACACCATTGTTCCCATGCTTCCTGCATCTGTTCCTCATGCAGCGTGGGACCGTGAATGGACATTGGTTCTGCCACTTGGATCGGGGGAAGCCGTCTAATGTGCTGTAGGTGGGCAGGGAGAGCAACTGGCAGAGGTACGTCATGGGGCAAGACATGCCGAAACAACCGTTCCAAGCACCCATTCTCCTTCCTCCGGGACAAGCGAAGATGTTGCTGAACCCGCTGAGCCGTCCAGAAATGACACCCGCAAGCTCTGCAAGTGGCACCATCTGCATACTGTCTTTCAATTGAAATCAGGCCATGTTTCGACCAACGGTGTGCCTGAAGTTGTTGGGCGCGAGGAAAGACTGCCGCACACTCTTCGCATGTGAAGCGGCCATTGCGTGGTGCAGGATCAGGAGGTGTAGGGGTCAGGCGGCCTTTCTGAGTAAATAGCTGTATCATTCGGCCATAGTTGTCACGTACCTCACCTATGAGCTGTTCCTGAGCCAAGTGTTTGCGAAGGCACCTCCTCAGTGCGGCCTTGGTGGGGCAAAGAGGACCCTCGAACCACAGCTCAACTTGATCGAAGGTAAGGTTGATGAGATCCACAGTCTCTGGGACCCACGTAGGAAGGATGTCTCCAAACCATCGCAAGGCGGCAGCAAGCAACTCAAACCACGAAGAAGAGCACGTAGATGCTTCAATACGCAAGAGCTGCCATGTCGTGGAGTGAGAAGCACGAAAGGCGGCCAAACCGAAGCGAAGGCGACACATGGCAAACCGGACACCGATAGTGGGTAAAAGCCATTGCCTCTGTAAGTCGATATCCGTAGCGCAGTTGTCAGTCCAGAAACCGTTGCCAATAATTTGACGTTGCCACCGGATGACCGTCTGCTCCAGTTTGCGAAGGCGACCAGGTCTCAAGGCGGGCCAAGGGCCTGTGTTGTAGAAAAGTTTGGTGCAAATCAGGCTCTCGAGGAGCTGCAGCCTTGAAGCGCATGAGATACGCTTGTTGCGGAATACTGGTCGAGCAAGCATCCTAAAGGCTGTCTGCGCAATTCCAATGCGCCTGCGAATCTCCAGGTCGAAGTTCTGCTCTTGTGCCATGCAAGTGCCCAGGTGCACGTACTTCCCAACAAGGTGCAAGGACTTTGACTCGGGGCTCTGACCATCTGCCTCAAAAACTGGTAATGTGCCCTGCTCCTCTACGAAGATTTGACTCCTCATTGCTGGTGCACCTCGGCCACGAAAGTTGGCAATGCGGCCACGAAAGTTGGCAATGCATTCAGTTTTACCTCTGTCCATGTTAATTTGGAAGCCAGCTTTGCACATCAGTGACAGTACCTGTTCGGTAACTGACTGGATGAGGCTGCAAAGGTCACCGGGAGTCGTCGCTGCCAAAGGGATGGCAATATCATCGACCCACCCAACTACGATAGGCTCAAGTCCAGCAATATCACAAGCCTCTTCTAAAATTCGGTGCTCAAATAGAATCTCCCTAATGCCCACCATAAGTTGACCCATGAAGGTGTTGAACCCCAGATCAGCATACGGGGAGCCTGGCCGCGTACCGCGGTGGGTCCACACCGGCCGATCCGATCCCTGAAGGGTAAACCATGTAAACTGATGAAGGTCTGCCACTAGAGCGTTCAAATGCTCAGGTAGGGGCAGCTTGCCATACTGATTTGGATCGGCAGCACGTGCTTCGATATCTGCTACTGGTAACCCATCAGCTTCCAGAGCACGTCTGACTGGTAGTGGAAGTGCAGGATCTGGCATCTCAATGGCCAATTGCCGGATAAGATGATGGAAGGCAGAGCGAAGATCCAGGTAGATACATGCGTCATTGAGCTCCGCATGTTTGCAAATGTTTGCGAATGTGCGAACAGCACAGGTCGCGAACCCAGGCTGTTGTCCCGGAAACCCGCCAAATTGCGACGGTAGCTTTTGGGCCTCGGCGTGCGGGAGGATCTTCTGTCGAAGTAACGAGTGCCACCTCTTCCCTAACACGTTCAACAATACGATCCCTCGAAATTTCGAGGGATCGTCCCATGGGCCACTGCCCTTCCACAACGGATACAAAAGTCCGCCTTTCCAATGTACCGGTTCAGACCGTAGCAACCACATTTTCAGAAAGAGCTCACTGAGAGCACAACCAACGACTCCTGCATGATCTTTGACAACTTTCGGTTGAATACCATCAAGTCCCGGGGCTTTGTTGGGTTGAACTTTCATGCAAAGTCGCTCAACAGTGAGACGATCCGGTAAAGTAGTTGCGTCTGCTACACTCACCACAACCTTGTGACGACTCTGCTGTTCGATGTTGCACTGTTTAGCAAGCTCACCGAAATGCACCAATTCGCCGGCTTCAAGTGTAGTAAAGTGTTTGGTCATCCTTTGCAGCGATGGCTGTTTGCACCGAGTGTTGCTTTTCCGCCTGTTCTGTTGGCGCGGTAGAGCAGCTTTAATTTCCTTCCAGAGTCCTTGCAAGCCTGTTTCGCTGTCGATTCTGCCAGCTCTCTCAGCCAAGTCCTGGTAGTAGAACGAGTCATCATGGCGAACCGCCGCACTGGAAAGTCTGGCGAGGCTGCGGTGTAGTGACATCCGAGTAGCAATTTCAGTGTCCGTCCACCGAAGCCACGAGGTATAGCTAGGAGCATCATCCCATGAGGAAACATTTCTACCAAGCTTCCAGCGTTGAAAAACCTCTCTCATGATGCCCGTCCGCTGACTTCTGTGGAGAGAGCGCAGTTGTTTCCAGCATTTCTTCTTCTCAAGGATGAGGTTCCACGTGTTGGTAGATAGGTGCTGTTTCCTAGGCTTGGCCTGTCTGCTGTTGCATTGAAGCTGATAGTCCCGAATGGCACGTTCAATGCAATCTGCATGATGATGCACATCCATTGCCCAAGGCACAGGAGGAATGCATAGCGCTTGAGGTGCCTCATGCTTGCTTCGAAACCTCTTACTTGCACTGTGAGGACGTGTCGCGCAAGTGGTAAAGGACATCGAAAGTTCAAGACAGGCTGGCAAATGATCAACCCGCTTCAATGATACGTCAATGTCGTCTGAGATCCAGCTTACGACCGTTGACTTGTCGACCTCAAGGGGTAAAGCAACATAGTCTAATCGTGCCGAGGCACCTGTGGTATGAACCCATGTGTGGCTTTCACCCGTATGGTGCTGAGGAAACGTGGCAGGTAGCCACAATTGATGCCGTTGAAGCCATTCATGGAAATGTTGGCCGGGAATATTCTCGATGTCCGGCCGCAATGTTCCAATGGAACTGCTGGGTACCGAGCCTATTCGACTGTTGGAGTCAATCATCACGAAAGGTGGAAGGTCGCCAAGGAGCCTGAAATGGTTGTCGACGTCATGCCACCACTCAATCAGCTCATTTTCTTCAACATTGTTAGGACAATGCAGGACCGCTATACTCCAATGTGCACAAAGGGTGCACGAATGGCAACCAAAATCATTCGGCTTGTGCTGTGGAGTACTCGTATATGATCACTTCGGATCCTGATATCGGCACCCCAATCTTTAGCAATCCATGCTTGAACTCCTCCATGTCCTCCTGCTGTTGCAGATCCTGAAACAACATGATATGGGCCAAGGTCTATATAAGTGTCCCTCTTTTGGCGCGTCTCCTGAATTCCAACAATGTTGATGTGCTGAGATGCGCATTGTTGGCTAATTTCTTCCATACGTGCAGACACAAAACCCCCTTGTCCAGTTTGTTGTTGCTTCCCTGAGAAAAGCGACGTCACATTGATGGAGGCAATTCGCACTTGCTGGGAGTAAGCGTCTCCAGTCCACTCATGTTCAGGTTGCCAATGCTGCAGAACATGCAAGTCATCGAAAGTGGAACCTGACTGTTGGGGTGGCATCTTAATGATGACATCTGTATCGGTGAGCATCACCGAAGGATTGGGCGATCGAAGCTGCCTTTCGATATACCAAAGCCACCCAAAAGCTTCAATGGACGCTGTAAAGCCCGTGATTTCCTTCCACAGGGAATCACAGTCTGGGGTCGGGAGCGCTCCTTCGATCACACAAGTCGCAACAGTATCTGCTGCTTCGTTCCAGGGATGTCCACTGTGGGCCTTAATGTGGTTCCATTCACATGGGAGGCCAATGCGTTCTTCAACCCAGAAGATGATGTTGCGACACATATTGTGTACATGAGTGTGGACATTCGGAAACCACCTGCCAGTAGCAAAGGCTCCCGGTCCAATGGCATCACCATAAAAAGCAAAAGAGGCAACATCAGCATGAGGAAATGCATTGAGAATAGATGTCGCCCACAATGTTGCCTGTAGTAATGCCCAGGCCTCCGTGAGGGGAGCTGTGGCAGGGTGGCTGACGGATCGAGCCTGAATGCCTCCAAAATGATGTCCAACATTAGTAGTCACAATGAGAACAACGGCAGCAGCCCCTTGCCGTGAGTGATCTTCCCCACTCTTGCTGCCACCATCAGTATAGAAGGCAAATTTGACAGGTGTAAAGCGTTCCCAAGGAAGTGGAGACAACTCATCAAAAGCGGTAACTGTGGCAGGATGCCAGTCACTGATGTCATTCCAAAAGAGGAAAGGTGGAAGCTTTAGCATGGACAGGCAGCGATGTGCCTTACACATATCAGCGCTGCTGAAGTGGGCATAGCGAGCAGAAGCGTCGATGGTTCGATCGAGATCGACCTTGATCGGGTCGCCTTGCTCGTCCTCCACAACAGAAGACGGTCTCTCTGCTTCTGCTTGCTGCCTGGATTTGCTTCTTGACCATCCCCTGCCAGTGTGTTGAGGGTTGTTCGCTTGTAGGTGTAGTGCTTGTGCAGCGTTGCCCTTTTCATCAAGGGAATCAGCCACATGGACCCCATCATCACACCAGCGGTCAGTGACATGGGGATGACAGGGTTCATAGTGACTGTCCCAAAGTTGTGGTGAAGAAGAAGGTAGGGAGGCAAGAGTGGCAGCATCCGCATCAAGATAGGCATCAAATCTGTTCAAGTTGGTGACGTCAACAAGTGGCGATCTCCTTTGTGTAGCCTTCCTGAGGATGTAGGTGGAAGTCCTGGATTCGGCTTGAGCAGCAAATTGAGGGTCAACGGCATCAATTGCATCAACTGGTGGATCTTGAAGAATTTCAGGTTCACTTTCTCCACCTTCATCCGGTGTAGTAGGTGGCGGGGAACTTCTGGCAGGTGAGGAACAGTACAGGTACCGACTCGAATCCGCCTGTTCCTGGTCAGTCAGTACAGCTCGCACTTCTTCATTAGTCATAGTCAAAGGCCCGGCAATTCTAAGGCAGAAGAAGTCCCCATGCCGCAGCTCTCGAGAAGCTGTATCATGCTGGCTCCAGACCACTCTGTTCACAGAAAGATGACAAGTAACCTCTGGTGAGTTGCAAAATTCCTGTGTTGCAAACAAATGGAGGACAGCAGGCCGGGTCATGAAACGTCTGGTCCAAACCACACGTCGGATCCGGATTGGGTCTACCGTTCCAGCACCACTGAGAACCACGTCTGACAAAACCAATTGGTCGTCTGCGATGGCTTGTCGGTGTAGATCGACCGTTCTTTCAACCAACAACGTTGCCTGCGAGGTGCTTTCTAAATCTTGTGGCGGATGACGCACTTCGTGCAAACCCAAGATGCTGGTGTGTGGAGGGAAACGCCACATCTCCTCCAATTGTGCTGAGTAGGACAGAGGCCTTGATTTGTCAAGATGGACTAACTTGTGGGACGCGGACATATGATAGGTGTGAACAAGCAATAGATCAGGCCCGCTACCGTCAGTGCTGGTGGAGGGAGGAAGGCCTTGAAGGCCACGTCTTGGAGATCTCGTCGAAGACCGTTGCATCAGCTGCACAGCATCACCTGATCCATCTTCACCCCACTGCATCAATGTCTGATCCTCGCCTTCATTCTCGCGTAGTCCCATTTGTATCAGCGTTGCCTCGTCAATCTCAATCCGCTGCGTGGGCACTACTCTTCGTGTATCCCTCAGAGTTGGTAGATACAGGCCATCACCAACTGCTCGCTCCTCATGCTCTGCGAGCCACCTTCTGTCAGGGGTGCCGCCTGCCACAATGAGATGTCTGGGGTCACAGTGCATAGGTAACACTCCTGCAATGATCTGTGGCGTGATCACTTCAGGGGCGAGGTAGGGAATCCAGATCAAGTCAGGAGACGGACCATCAGGGTTGAGCTCCTGAAAGGAAAGAAGAATAGCTTTCCGTGTACTGACGTGAGGCCGATTGCATTCCAAGAGAATGTAAAGGCGAACTTGATCACCCACAGGCGGCGCTGGTGTTGGTTGGACAATCCTCATATGAAGACGGTCTCCTTCAAAGAGTTCGGGCCTCCAAACGCTTTTGAGACGGTCAAGTAACCGGAGAAAGAGTTGAGCAGGAACAGTGCAGTCCTTCCAATACATTGGGCCAAAACGATCATGCGGTACAAGCCAGGACCGGATACGAACACGAAGCTGGTGGTTCGCATCTCTGACAACTGCACCTCGGTCAGAAGCATATCGCAGTCCAGGTAATCGATTCCAATTCGGAGGTGGAATGATAGTACCGGGGATTCGTGCCCCGTTGTGAAGCCTGTACTGATACGGCACCTGACTATCCTGGTCCGGAACAATATCATTGTTGGGACGAGCTTGGATGGGCCTTGTTTCCGATGCTACCTTCTGAACGCCACCAGAACTCAGTGAGTCGCACCAGCGGTCATTGACATGGGTACTCAAGGAGTCAAGTGGTACGTTGCTGGGTTTAGCATGTTCGGTGGCTGCAAGGTAGATGTCAGAGACCGGAGCTCCTGACTGCAAAAGGGAAGCACCGTCTTCTTCGACTTGTTGGAGAGTCACAAAAACCTCAAGCAGTGATCCAGCCTGAAACTCGATGAGCCCATTGGTTGGAATGGGCCATCTTTCAACTTGCATACGACAAATGGCACGGGTATATGGTCCGCACCATTCTGTCAGGCTACACGCAGCAATCACCTCACGCATGGTCTGTCCAGGCACCCGGTAAGCTGCAACTGATGTATCACCGTGCCAGATGTTGTGCCAAGAGATCCTTTGTAGAATCGGCAGGTAACCAGCCGGACGGGCTTGAGATAGGCTGGTGAGTTCGACAATCAGGTGAAGGTGATCAGGTTGTCGGTCATCTTGTGGTCGGACCATGTGCATCGTGACGGATGTGTCTGGGTAAACATAGTCTTGCCACGTGTGATGCACAGTGGCACGAACCTGCTGATAGTCGGCTTGCGATGTTGAGTATCGGGTTCCCAGACTAGAGCCACACAGACCATACATCACAAGAGAGACTTGTGGTCCAGGCCAATCGGCTAATCGGTCTTGTAGAGGACCAGGGTTGTCAGTGGCTGGCTGCTGCTGTCCTGTCTGAAGATCTGCCTGTTGAGACGACGCTGACGGTTCCGGTCTGTCGTCATCATGGATGAAAACTTCAAGCAAGGAACCAGGTAAGAGATGGTGCCGGTGGGCCATGAGGGCAATGCGTGATTCGATGTGCAAGTTGCATTGAACTCCATGTCCGGGATGGCACCATTCATCCAAGTGGGCATCAAGCAAGAGTTCAAATCCAGTTTGGTGATCACGCATGTACGCTGTCTCCAAAGTCATCGAGTGGTCCCGATGCCATCTGATGCGTCGAAGGATGGGCACATCGTTTGGAGGAATATCGACTCCAAAAGGCACAATCTCAACAATCACTTGGAGGACAACTGCACGAGCATGACGCTGTTCCTGTGGGCGCACAAGATGGATGTATGCAACGCTTCTGGGTGGCATTGCATCACGCCAAGATTCCTGGACCGCTTCCCTGACAGCAGCAATGGTTGCTTCACAGTCAGTGATTCTGATACTGTGGTGCGTGATGTGCAGACCATACATTTCCAGGTGAATGAGGGAGTCAGGCGATGGAGCATTCTGGTGTAAGATCTCCAAGAGGTTCTGCCACTCATCAATGATGACAAGCTGCTCATCCTCTAAATCTCCAATACGCTCCAGGCCCTCGATGTGAGGACTTTCAGCCAGTCCAACACTGGTACTCGCACTGTTACGTTCATCAAGGAGACGACATCGTAAGGGAGTAGTGGAAAAGTAATCCAAAATTTTGACAGTGAAAGAGGAATGTTCACTGGGAGCATTGAGGCCTCTACCTTCCAAGCCATCACACCAGCGGTCAAAGACATGGGGATGACAAGGAATGGTAGGGTCAGATACGAGAGGGCACCTACCACTCATGGTAGGATCTGATTGGAAGTTCAGTTTTTCTGCTTCAGAGAGCAAGAAGACATCAGTTTCATCATTGATCACCTCACCATGCAACAATTGAGCACGGCCAGTTGCTTCGAAGTCAAAGATGCAGTCGTCTTCAAAGACTACTGAATGCACGGCTGGGGAGAGGGCAAGGACGGCAGGATCAGGCATGCTTGCTGCACAGCAGTCATTGCCATAGGCCTCAACATCACTGAAAACTACCGCCTTGTGGTTGGGAAGTGGCCCACATTGTACTTTCCTGAGACAAGAAACAATGCTGCCATTTTTCAGGTGGAACCTGTCTGCACAGGTACATTTCCACCAGTCCCTCCTTTCTGAGATGGCTCGTTCGATCTTTGACGCTTTGACACCGGAGAAGCCTCCACCTCCACAATCTCTGTGGCAGGCGTCACGGCAGCCTTGGCTGCCTTTCCGATGATCTCTTGCATCTTTTCCCTGAGCTTCTTCTCCTCCTCGTCCACCATTGCAGCGTCTGGACTTTCTGCAGGGGTTTCTTCCAGGAGGGACTCCATATTTCGATCTTGAGCGGCTTTGGCATTGAGTTGCTGTATCGAGTTCCGAGCTGAGTGCAGTTCGATGGTCGCTTGTTGGATCAACGTACTGTACTGCACTTGTTGCTTGTCGAAACTTTCGGTCTGCTTTTGCCAAGCGTCCAGCGAGGCATTCAAGTGCTGCACCCACTTCGCCCTGTGCTGCGACTTGGCTTCCTGCAACTCCAAAAGTTGCTTGCGAGCTCTTCCAAGGGCCGCTGTTGACTTGTGGAGATCCGACGTGATCTTCTTCATCTCTGAATTCTCCGTCTTGTCCAGGATGTCCTTGAGCTCCTGGGGCAATCCAGTTGGGTCTGGAAAGGCTTTCCGCACTGCCTGGATCAACTCCTGATTGACCGAAGGTTGTTCTGCAGACTTCTCCGCAGACCAGGGCGGAGCCGTTGTAGCGATGGTATATGGACCCGCCGCTGTAAATGGGGACGGTGGCAATGATGGAAAGGAAGGTGCGCCACTTCCTGGTGCATCTTGTTCTTTGGACTTTCCTTTGCTCTTGCCCTTCCTTCCTTTGCGAGCTCTGGCTGATTGACTTCGAACCCGTGGAGAGGATGTACGGTTCTTGCTTCCACTTGCCGCACTCCAATCTGTCCATTGGTCCCATTCCCAACTGTTGTCTGAAGCCTTCCTCGTCTGTCCATGTCTGTACGATTCGTCCACAACCTCTGTCCAGTGACCCCCACATTGGGGACAGAATGGGGTGATCGCTTTGATCAGCCTGCGGCATTGCCCACAGCGCCATGGGTCTTTTGAAGAATCTGCCATTGCGACGCACTGCTTGCCAATGGTCTGTTTCACCAAGGACAGGTGAGCAGGATCTCTTGAATGGTGCTGTGCAAGACGATGTCGAAACGTCAAAAGCTGTGTGAATGTAAGTGGTTGGAGTCCTTGTCGGTGCAACCACAAACGAAACCTCGCTTCTGAACGCTGTCGCCTCAACCGTCTTCTCTCCGCAGGTGAAATATTGACAGATCAACCAGAGGAGCAGCAATAGGCGCATCAATGTAAATAGGCAAGCCGTACCGGGAGGTGTAAAACCAAGCCAACGACAAAACCCGCAATACAAGAGCACCACAAAATTGTATCCAGTGGCGGAGTGAACCGCAGCAGTGGAAACCCGGGAAATTCGTGGGGCCGGGACCCAAGAATCCAAAATAAGCCCAGTGGTAGAGTTAACTACAGCAGAGGGAAAAAATTGAATATGCAAGGCCAAGAATGTATACCAGACGGTAGATTTAACTACAGCGGTGGAAATACACCAAGGCCCGTGGAAAATGAAACCACTAGGGTTAGCGAGTGAAACCGTGACCACAAGGGAAACTACCGGAAAACTCGAGCCAACGCCTCCATCACACGAAAAACAAATAAACAGCAAAAACATCTGATCTGGAAATTATGGCAAACACGGGGGGGGCAAAACAAAACACTAAACAAACAAATAGCAATACACAAATATTCTCGAGTCAATTTGGCAACTCCCTCTGGTTTTGAGTGCAAAAAGAAAGATTGAGACAGTCTCAACGTTGCACTTTTTGTACCGAATCTTACCACTACGAACTTTCTGAACATTTTTCAACGGTTTAGAATTCGGGGGATATATACATTGGGGGATTTTTGGGTCACCCCTCCCAATCATGGAATCAGCAATTTTGCCTTGCAAAATAGGCCTTTTTTGCCCCAATTCAGGAAATTTCATCGAACCCAAGCATCCCATTTCCAGGGGTAGGGTCTCGCTGTCTAGTTTTTCAGTAGGGTTTTTTATTTTCCAGGAAAAAAATGGTGTGCAATTTTTGTGCCTTAAAAAATAAACCAACCAAGAATCAGACCTGGGAGGCTGAAATTGAAGCTCAACATAGCAAAATGGTGGGAAAGGAAGACGATCCTTTCCTATTGGGAGCCGGTAACTTTTTTCAGGGGCAATGTCATGTTAAACTTCAGGGGAGGGTTGTCTTTGGAGGGTTTTGGAGTCTAAACTTTAAACCTTCTATAATCCCAGATACTCTCAATGTATGGTGTATGGTAAATATAAACCTATACATTTATGATACAAATTGACATATACCATACATTTGAGTGTCTGACACTTGCTGCTTTCCCGGAGTTACTGCAAGAAGTTCTGCCAGTGTTGCCATGTCCGCTCCGAGGTTATAGCACCCTCCACATATCCAGCGGCAAAGGCAACTCGGAGCTTATCATCCAATGTTTTACCCTTTGAGATCCTTGGCTTTTAACACAACACGCAACTTTTCAACACACAAAAAAATGCCGGAAAAATTGAG
>OMLO01002454.1_pt1 | contig 14971 bp, 13 predicted proteins | sample 1674811 | NCBI WGS metagenome assembly OMLO01 (sample SAMN06265003, study PRJEB25207) | coral metagenome | isolation source: Coral host | place: Mexico:La Bocana,Puerto Morelos, Mexico | collected 2008-11-13 | reverse complement strand
GAGTGAGTGAGTGAGTGAGTGAGTGAGTGAGTGAGTGAGTGAGTGAGTGACACATTTGCATATCGGAGTCCACATAAAAACTTCGTTTCAACGCTTCGCGTCTCCACTCGTTAAAAATGCTTTTTCAGATGTTTTTTTCCCAAAAATCATGCCTGAAAGTTGGGGATGTGGCTTTTACATAAGTGCGGCTTATACACAAGTGTTTACAGTATATCCATTTGTTGCATTACATTGACATAGCCCTGTGCACTTAAACATTAAAACGTGCATTTTGTTTTCTTTCCACAGAGTCGTGTTACAGCAGACCTTGATATCCCCAAGATAGGCAAATATGTCCTTGTTATACAGTATTACCATCCTTCTGATAACAAGGTGAAAATGAATGTGTACTTGAGGTATCCAAAAGGGACACAGAGAGGAGAGTTCAATCTTCAAAGCTGTAACTACAGATTTGGCTGCCGTCAGGTGGCTGTTGATAATACTGGTGCTGTGAAAGTGTTTGATGTATCAGAGTTACAGCGAATGGTAGTTACTCTGCTGGCAAGGGATTCATCTTCTCCTATTGCTGTGGTAATGCATACTTGTAAATAAATAATATACATATTTATATCAGTTGGTTTGCAGAACTTCTGTCAGAGTTCTCAATAGAAAAACTAGAGCATAAATATTAGAAAACAGTACAATCAACTGAAGATACGACTTGGCATTTTATTACTAACTAGTTTCGTACCACACAACTTGTATGGCACTCATCAGATAAAATTGCCAAAAGTAGAGATAACAACGTTGTGCTGGTATATATAGGAACGCTTGATAAATGGAAAGTATAAAATTACAAAGGTTGTAACTGGGACAATGCGAGAATTCAAAAAACAAGGTATGAAATTACAACGGTTTCTGTTTCGGAACAATAAATACTTAGAATATGCGTGACAATAGGAGATTTCAAATCAAAAATTAACAGTTGCTATTACATGACAGCTTTCAAATTTTTAAGTAGGAAATTGTTTGCGTGACGACAAGAGGTTATCAGTTCATTTCGTTTATTTAGAGAAGCAAGGTCATGTACTTGTCTGTGGTTTAATATACATATTTAGGTATTTCATTGACTGCTTTGTCTTTTCAACCAGTCATATTTGAGATTTAACAAGTACAACACCCTTTTGCTTTTCAATAAGTTACGTTCACATTCCTCATTTGATTTCACTTAAAGAGAAGTAATACCGGTATATGTCTATGTTGTTTATTTTGCACATAAAGTTAATTTCTACTTCTTCTTTTACAACATGATTTAGCAATACACCAATCTGTTAATAATATTAGTGTCACCTTGCATATTGCAATCCAGGATGAAACTTAGAAATGATAACACAGGTAATAGAGGATGCGCCTTTCCTAATATTTTGCACAACTGTCTAGCCTTGATCTTCACACCCATAGCAAACTTGTCCATTTATGGGTGAATTGTATCAACTATAGGCAGTTTCACCTGTAATGTCAAGGATTCAAACAAAACCACTGTTATGAGTTATGGCCATTAGCGACAGCCCTGCCCTGTTGTATGTACAGCAATAGTAATCTGTAGTTCTGTAGTTGCCTTGTTTATCATACATGTACTTGATTGTGATTTAAGCAAAGAAGGAAATCTTTCTTCTTTGTGAAAGTTACTAATTACATATATGAAACTTTAATTTATGTTAGGACTCCATCACTGCCATTCCACTGAATATGTGGACATTAGATTTCATTGCACCAAGCATTCTCTGTACAACTCAGGGTAGTGAGTGTATTCCCACATCATATCCTGTTCCCAAAGGAGCTGTTAAGGTTGAAGCTGATGGTCGTGATCCTAACCAACCACAGCCACCAAACAAACAAGATCCAGGAGTAAAATTGCAGTATCTGGAAGGACCTGTAAGAATGCATTTAATATAATAAGAATATTGGAAAACCACATAGTAAATGGTTTGAAGCCTGGAGTATCAGTAATTGATTTTATGTGATCATCCCGTTAGGCATACTATTCACTTGACTTTGAAGATGACTTCCATCAAGGTTGAAGAAACAATTCTGTCACTGACAACAGTTCTTTTCAGAACTACACTCAACTGGATGATTACACTTAGTGAACTAATAAAATAATAAAGTGGTCCTACAATCAAAATTTTACCCCTTGATGTTTTAGATGTATCAGATAGAATTCCATGAAAGAATAAAAAATGCTGTTTACCGTTTGCAAATATCTGCATTAGTTCCAGATATATTTGTGTATAAAAAGTACGTAAAATATGTATATGAGATGACTGATGACGACATATACTTAACTCAATATTATATGAAGTATATCAATAGAGCTATCTTTGCCAATTTGCATCACAGACCATCGAAACTTGTAGGCTAATAGTTCTAAAGGAAACACACCAACGGCTATAAAAATTCTGTTCCCATGGCAACTCATGGCAACTCACTCACCCCACTTACTTTATTTCAATCTGCACTTACTTTATTTCAGTCTGTTGGTAATTTTCCGCACAAAAAACATTGAATGATGCCACAAACTCGAGCTGCATTGTAACATATTCATATGCTTGTTGGATCATACATACGAGGCACCATTAGCAAATAACAAAATGGACTGCCAAAGGTGGCCAGAAAAGCCTTTAATATTGGGGAGGTCTGGAAACCAGTATGTTACCATGGTAACAGAACTGTTAAGCTTGTATTGTGGAGCACATTTAGTAGAATCTTACTGCAAAGAATCAAACATTTCTGATACAAACTGGCTGAGATATCTTTCTACATATCAAGTGTATGACGTCATCAATTGGTGAATTTCCATATTTCAACAACTCGAATACCTCTGGAATGAAAAGAGGTATTTGAAAATAGTAAAGAGCATTTTTCTTCTCATTGAGACTTCTTTTTATGTTTTAAAATGGCGCTGATTGGAAAGATGCGATTTTCATCATAGTACCACTTTAAAGAACCTTTTCTGTTGGTTAAAAAAAATAACACATTCAGTCACTAAGATTTAATATACTAAATTCAATTTACATCAAACCTGTCTCATCACCTAAGTACAACATTAGTTGTCAGTGAAGTTATAGTACACTGTAGACACAGTATATTGATAGCCAACTTCATTTTCCTCTGTTTTCAATTACATTTTAAACATGAGGGTAAACTATAAAAGGGCATAAAAGAGTTATTCCTTTAATGTTGAATTAACCCCCAAAATCCTTGCTTCACGCTGACAGTATTCTACAATACTCTCTGGGATCAGACTTGGCATTACAAATAAAACAATGATATTATTCGCATAGACTTTGTAAATATCATTCAGACTTGAAATGCAAACTAAACCTGGCATTGATTTTTTTCTATGCAAATGACCTCCCTATTGTTCACAGTAAGCTGACCAGTAAGCTCACTTATTAAGATTTACCCAATAAAATAGTAATCTGTGAAGACAAATAAAGAAAGCAAAGACACTTAAATTCAGTTACAGCTTACCTGTTGTGTATTCATATCACCCACTATTTTGAATTTGACCCATGTACATCAACTGTGACTGAAAAATAAGGCTTGGTATTCCCTGGGAAGACTTTCTCATATAGCACGCCTTATAATGTCAAACTAAACTTGGAACTGTATGAATAAGTGGACAGCCTGCCTGTTCTGATCTATTTATTTTGTTTCACCAGATTATTGAATGATGTGATTATTGTGTTCTTTATGGCTAATGGCAACAATGTGTATACTGTATTTTATATTTATTTTTGTTCATTGACAGAGAACCCATGTCCTAGTGGGCCCTGTCCCTCGACCTGGTCAGTATGCAGCCATTGTTCATTATTATCAGCCAAACCATGCATCCTTTGAATCACAAGTATCTGTTACAAGTGACCGTGCCCTAGATGGTTCCATGAAATTCCATTACTGTCCTCATGCATCAGGCTGTCGATCAGTCATTAGGAACTTGATTGCATCACCATTCTTTAACATTGGACGCAATTCCGTTGCACTGGAGTTCACTATTCCTGAGAACTCATCAACCTGGATTGTAAGTGTCAAAAACATTTACTGTGATTTTTATGTTGAATCAATTATTGAGGATCACAACAGGTAACAAGTTATCATGTTGTTTTCAAGCCAAATCTTCAGAATTTCAGCCTTCCTTGTCTGGTTTTATAGTTGATTAGAAAGAATGAAGAAGACTGTATTCAAGTAAACTATAGTTACCCATTAAGGTGTTAACTTCACTTCACTAAATTATCTTTGAACTTGTAAACTAGACTGCCTTACATGTGAAGGACTGAAATATTTTTTTACTTCTATTCATCTAGGATTATGTCTTACTTGTACCTAAAGATTTATTTACTGAGGAGCTGCAAGATGATTCCCCAGTACCATTGACTCAAGAGTTTCTTGACTCATGCAGCAAGGATCATTTCTTCATCAAGTCTTCAGATCCAAAGTTTTGTAAAGATTCTGTGTTCTCACTCACTACAAGTCTCAACAATGGAAGTTTTACCTGTGACTGTAATCCCAAGGGATCTTTGAACAGTGACTGTGAACAGTTTGGAGGACAGTGCTCTTGTTGGCAGAATGTGATTGGTAGAACCTGTAGCAGGTGTAAGACAGGATATTATGGCTTCCCTAACTGCAGAAGTAAGTTTGGATGCATTTGTTAGGTGAATTGCAAATGAGAGAAAGATCGAGGAAAGATTATATGAAATACACATTGCTAAACCTATTTTTTTAGGAAACAGAAAAACTAATAATGGAATTTACATGGCATAAGATAGTAAAGCATCCAACTGTTATGATAAGAAATAACGTTTGTTGACCATTATTAGGTTAAAGTTCTGATAATCTCTGAAATCAATCAAAACATGTCAAAACACTGAGATACAGTGAAGAACCAGAACTCTTTCAGTAATTCTTTGTAGTCATGAATCTATATAGGTTAAAACTTTTAAATTGCTTTTCTTTGACACTTAGAATGCCGCTGTGTTTTTTGTAATGAGATCACTGGAGCTTGCGACTGTCCACCCAAGACTGTTGGTCCCAATTGTGAATTTTGTCTACAAGGAACGTGCTGCTATGACCCAATCCTTGGCTGTCAGGACTGCGGCTGTGAGAGATTTGGTGTGAAGGGTGGTGATATAGTATGCAATCCCAGCACAGGACAATGTAATTGTAAACCATCTCATACTGGGAAGAAATGTAACAAGTGTGCTACAGGTTATTATGACTATCCCTTGTGCCAGAAATGTGATTCTTGTGATCCTAGAGGTGTTGATAGCAGGATATGTGATAGCAATGATGGAACTTGCTTTTGCAAGGTAAGATATTTAATTTCCAAAGTAGTTAGTGGCTAAATTGGGAGCAATATTTAAGAATAAATAAATATTAATTTTTCTACCAGGTTGGGATAATTAGAAATGCTGTGGGAAGAGAATCTGGTTGGCTAGTGTTTCCACACCTGGAGTATTTGTAATATTACCAGCCCTAACAAATGTTGCTAAAATCTGTATGCTTTATAATAGAAACTGATAAGTGAAAAGCTGTAAAGCAACTTTGAAGCAACCCCAAGGTTAAAAGCAGGCACTGTTATTAAAAATGCCCATCTTCTATCTTTGATTGAACGACTTACTTACTTACTTAAGTGATTCTTATTGAACATTTGTATTAATATTTGGTCATTTGGATTGTGATATATCCATGTACAATACATTTAGAGTAATGGAATCATATGCTCTTATGGCTGGGTTTCTTTGGGAGAAGTAGCATGTGTATCATTATGATCTGGTGATTGCTCTTTGATTATATTTTGTTTCAGCCTGGTGTCACTGGACCACGCTGCGATCAGTGTACAGCTGGACGTTTTAATCTAGATGCTAATAACCCAGATGGCTGTTCTGAGTGTTGGTGTAATGATCTGTCAGACACTTGTGACAGTGGTAATAAGTACTGGTAAGAAACATGACTGGATGACAAAATTCCTTTTGTACTTACCCAGTACATAAAACTGGAATTGGTTGCCACTAAGATATGAATGTTGTTCATGACAGGTCAAAAAATCAAACATAAAGACTAAGCAAATTCTGAACATAAGGAAACACATTTTAATTAACTAGTTGATTGTTGGTCAATGAAAAGCTGTCAAAGAGTGTTTCCACTTGTCTTCTCAGGTTAATGTGTGTTTTTGAAACAAACATGTATATTAATAAGCCAACACATTCTTGCTTTGATAGTACATAATTGCATGTTTTCTGTTGTCAATTTTAGGTCCAAAGTGGTCATAATGGACAACTGGCAGTTAGAGAACAGTCCAGCAATTGTTGTCAAAATTGGGGAAACTAATCTTTATGCCTCTGTGAGCAGCCAAAGGGAAGAGAAAGGCAAGCCAATATACTGGTTAGCACCAAAGGAATACTTGGGACAGAAGGTACGCTTTATTGAACTTAAATCCTGATCTATTTGCATAACTGACTTTGAAGAATAGCTTTAGGTTTTTGGACACCCAGCCCTATTTAACCATGTGGCCATGGGTCGAGCACAGTTCTTGCTCTGCACAGGGTTTTTTGTTTTTGTCGGTGAGCAGACGCAGACCTCCACTCGGTCAACTTTTGTCTGGGACTTTGAATCACACAACCTGTGATATTTATTCACCAAAAGCTTTTGAAACATTACTACAGGGAAAACGTTATGGATATTGTTTCCTTTAATGGGTGTAAAATATATTTTTTTCGCTTTTATTGAAGCGTTAGATTTGAAGAAAATTTTAAATACACTAAGAATAGATAGAATGTGCTGACTTTGCAGCTTTCACTTTTGCTATGTGACAAACAAGATGTCAACAATCAATCGTGACAAACGCTTGATGTTTCCTTTGTAGCTAATATTGGACTCATTCCACTGTGGTTGCCTCGGTAGCTCAGTGGTTAAAGCACCTTTCATGAGATCGGGGTGTCATGGGTTCGAATCCCGCTCAGTGCATCTGATTTTTTCCAGCATTTGTTCTGTATATATTTAGAAGGCATGTCAGAGTTGACCTCTCAGATGATGAACAAGATGTTTTTTAGCCAATACCCATGGTCATTTATTTATTTTGAATTTTGCGAGTATCTGCAGTGGGCTTAGGCAATTGAAGTGAATTCTTTCATCGAAGCCAGTTCAGATATTTAAAGGAAAATTAAATATTAAATATTTTTGCTGAGGTAAACAAAAGCTTGCCAGTACATGCAGTTCTAAAATTAGCCTTGGATAGCGGAAACCTTGAATTGTGTGACTCACGTGAGTCACATTACTCATAGCAGAGCCTACGTGTAGCTGTGCCCACCCACCCTCCTGTTTTTCCTTGGGAAAAAAAAATGTAGGCTACTTATAGCACAGACAAATTAAATTTTGACTACTGTTATTATGGAAGAATGCTGTTTATTAATAGCTTTATTAATAGAGAGATACTCGTTTGTTTTTTGTTCATTCATGAGCAATTTTATTGATCAAGGCATGTGTATAGTAATCAGTTAATCATCAAGGACTGCTTTGGAATGTGCACTGCATTGCAACAGTAGTGCTAAAAAATGAATTTAATTTTACAAGTGCAGTTGTAAGATCTAAAAGATCTTCTTGTTCCCACTATTGGAAAACGGATGTAGTAGGATTCAACTAATGGTTTCTTAAGCATATCAAAGCCATGAAAATAGTCAAGAAAATGATCTTCACAGTAGTTACCTCGCATTGGGACCAGGTCATGACATGTTTCCATCAAGTAGAATGACAGATGGTGTATATATTAACTGCCTTTATTGGCAACTCCACCAATCATTTCGTTGTTAACAGTCAATAAATTATTATCGACAGCTGTTTTTTTGAGAGTGTTGTTTTTACCATGAGTTGTATGTAAGTTAGTTTCTTCTCATTCTTAGTTAGCTGTCACTACCATTACAGTCTTTTAGGCAATAGACAATGATGATGACTAGCATTATCTAGGTGGAGCCTTTTCTTGATTTAATGGATTCCCACTGTTTACATGACATACAGGCTGTTAGAGTCACAAATTCCTGCTCTAAGCCAAATTCCTGACTAAGAATTTCTTGAGTTTCTGGTATTCTAAATCTGTTTTTATTCCTTGATGTGATTTTCTTCGTAGATTTCATCTTATGGAGGCAAAATGACTTATACAGTCCGTTATGAGGTGCCACAAGGAGAAAGTTCACCCGTGTTGACAGTTAAACCTGATGTTGTGATAGAGGTAGCTAACTCTTCTTACCTTGTTATGTTCATGCCGCTTACTTTCCAGTATTATAATGATAATGATAATGATACTCAATTTATATAGCACATTTTCTATATATATATATATATATTCAAATGCGCTTTACAAGTATGTGATCTATGAACAAAGACCAGACCACAACACCGGGAACTACGTGCCCTACTCTTTACGATGAGTGTGTGGGTTCTTTAACGTCCCCTGCTAGCCATTACAGTGAAGATGCAGGAGACGGGGCCTACGATTTATCGTCCTTATCCGAGAAGACTGGAATATCTAACCATTTGCAGATGTCATTGCAAAGGCAGGATATTCTCCTCAGTTATTTTAAGACCCTGAGTGTTGGTTCGGTCTGGGGCTCACACCCGAGAACTCCCGCACGGTAGGCCGACGCTCTACCAACTGAGCTAACCGGTCGACGGTTATTATAAATTATGTACCTCGGCAAGTAGTTAGCAGTAGACAAATAGGAATCCATTAGATTAACATTGTTTAATAATAAGTGTGCTAATTATAAAAAAAATAGTTTCAAGTTTAAGGTGTGTGTTTTTAATAGTGTTAGTCTCAGGATATTAAGTTATGATTCAGACTTAGGGTATTCCACATACAATTGAACTTTGTGCATTGTTTTTTACTAAAATTATAAGTGCTGATTGTGAATGTCCTTTGTTGCTGCTGTTGCAGGGTAAAAATGGTAAAGTACTGCAAAACAAAAGACAGCTACAACTCTTGCCAGGAAAGACATCAGCCATTGACATACAATTTCTTGAGGTTAGTTATTGTGATAGAATTTCAAATTATTTTTATATCAGCATTTCAAACTGTTTTCTTTATTTTTGGATCATAGTACCTGTGGGAAGATTCCAGTGGATCAAATGTCAGCAGGGATGACTTCATGTATGTTCTTCATGACATAAAATCTCTCAAACTGAGGGCATCTTACAGCACTGTTGTTGCAGAAGTGACCATTAATGATGTTACAATGGATGTTGCTGTTGATGGGCCTCTTGCGGGGGCGGTAAGAGCGAGGAGTGTTGAAATATGTGACTGTCCAGAAAGAGCTACTGGTGTGTCATGTGAGGTTAGTTAACCGCTTCAGGTTGTAAGGTGAACTGTGTATGTGCATGCTCACAGTAAATGTTAAGAGACCACAGTAGCTAACCTATACAGGATAACACCTTCTGTCAAATGAAATCTAAAATATCAAATCAGGACTGTGAGAAACAGCAAGGTAAACTTGTAGGCGATTGTTAGACATTAAAGTAATCAGGATAGGTTTTTCAGTTCTAGTTTTTAAGCACTTTAACCTTTTTGAAATTTATCTTTGTTAGAATAAAGTAAGTTGTTATTAAATTGTTATTAAATCAAGTTGTTAGTATGGGTAATCAAATGGTGACGAGTGAAATTAGGAAATTAGGAAGTAACTTCATAATTTGACAAAACGCAAGTGAAATTATTTCCTAATTTCACGAGTATACCATTTGGTTACCTTTTAATATCATGGGTGACAAATTACGCTCACAATCCTGGGTTACGGAGATGTTGCCATAGCAATTTTATAATTTCACATGTGAAATTATAAATTACAGCTGAAATTTCGCACCAAAATTAAGGAGTAATTTGTCACCCATGATATTACAGGTATAATACCACGGGTGACAAATTACTCCTTAATTTTGGCGGGAAATTTCAGCCGTAATTTATAATTTCACATGTGAAATTAGAAAATTGCTATGGCAATGCTTCCGTAACCTTAGGATTAGGATTAGGATTGTGAGCATAATTTGTCACCCATGATATTAAAAGATCTTCTTGCCTTTTGTCAAAATTCTAATAATTTCCCGAGCGTTTAGGCTCGGGAAATTATTAGAATTTTGACAAAACGCATGTGAAATTATTTCCTAATTTCACTCGTCACCATTTGATTACCCATACTAATAGTTATTGTAGTATGGCAAGTGAAATCATAGTCAATATGTTTGGTTTATAGCTGTGTGGAAAAGGTTATACCAGAGCTCCTGATAATACCACATGTATTCCTTGTAACTGTTTTGGACACTCTGATGACTGTGATGGAGAAACAGGAGAATGCTACAATTGTCTTCATAACACCACAGGTAAGACTAATTATACTAAGGTGCAGTACAAAGTGGGAAAGGAATCAGCACAATACAGAGGTTCAGTAATCTGGACCTTAATTAATAGGTTGGTAAACATACTGGTAAATAGCTTCTCATTTGAAGCACCCATAATAGCTATGAAAGTCTGAGTTTTTGTGTGATTTAAGTATTATTATATTGTACCTGAGTTTCTATATGTGCTTGTAATTTTTAGTAGTCTATAGCCTTCATTTCATTGATACAATACTGAATTTATCTTTAATGAAATTTATTTGTTATTTAAATAGCATAGGAAATTTTGTAAATTCTTTTTCTATTGTTTTACATTTTTCAGTAATTCCACATCATCCTCACTAGCTGCCAATAATATTTGTAACCTGCATTACTAAGTAAAATGATGATGACGATCATCATCATTATCATTATGATAGCATTTGTTCCTTAATTAACCATATTATTTACCAGCTGGGAGGTCCATCTAGTGAAAAACTGGACTGAGGTCTTGCATTTTCAAGCCCGAGGTCACTGCCATTCACTATACGGACCGACCCTAAGCTGGAAAATAACATGGTTTTTTCCCTGCAGTAAAATAGCTTTTTACAAATGGGTTTGTTTATGCAACTTTGTCATTAAACTGGCTTGCACGCTGTCTACTAATGATTTGTAAAAAGATCTTCACAAAGAGCAACTAGGTCAAAAGTACAGATTTATTTTGACGTACTTTATGATAGTTGTTTTTCCCATGATAAATTTGATAAGTTTTACTACAAAAACAATTTCCTTCGGTTGTTGCCGCTAACATCACTTAAAACCAGACTTTTCTACTGTAAACTGAATAGCAGAAAGTGAGAAAATTTGTTAAGTGTATACAGCAATAATCAGAGAGGTAAACTCGATTGAAATTTCTTAAATTTTGTGGCAAGAAGAACTCAGGACAACAGGCCATTACAGTGCAAAGTTAGAAACAAACAATCCAGACTGCTGGAGAATGCACAATTAACCAATAAGATTCAAGGATCTAGGACACCAGACCACTGTTAAGCTGGAGAAAAAATTAAACATGTACATCCTGATACGTGTTTTTTTATCCAAGCTTTGATAGCTTGTTAATATTTATCACCAGAAGTACTTCCAAATGTAAATGTTCTTTAATCATGCAGCTTAATAAGATAAAGTAGACCTGACTGGTTTACACCTGTTGTTCTAGCTTAAGAGATTATTATATCATGGATAGTGTAAGAATTGGGCGGCTGGGATTATTATGAGTAACTGGTTTCTAATTATAACATAAAACAGTAAAAACAAACAATAGAATCCGAAGTTTCGGAGTAGTCGTGACTCCATTATTAAGGAAAGATATATCAGATCATGCAAATTACAGCATTTAAAAGTTCCTAATTTCTCAAGTAAGAAGCAACATCATGTTTTCAATGAGAAAAGCCAGAACTCAATCTTTGTTTGTTCCTGTTCACTGTATTTTGAAACCAGTGAGACAGAAGTGTATTGTATTGTTTAAACTAACCTTGAAATACTACATACTTTGTTTTTATCTCCACTTATTTCAGGCCTGAACTGTGAGGTGTGTGAACCTGGTTACTATGGTGTTGCCACAACAGGATCACCACTAGACTGTAGTATATGTGAATGTCCTTTAGGAATTATGTCAAACAGCTTTGCTACAGGATGTACCCTTAATGCTTTCAATGATCTCTTTTGCACCTGTGAAGAAGGTTATTCTGGACAGAGATGCGAGTCCTGTGCTGATGGTTTCTATGGCAACCCCTCTCTACCTGGTGACTACTGCAAGAGGTGTGTGTGTAGTGGCAATATCGATCCAAGTGTTAATGGAAGCTGTGACACCCAGACAGGACAGTGTCTTAAATGCATCAATGCCGCATCAGGAGACCAATGTGACCGTTGTTTGATTGGGTACTTTGGTGATGCAGTTGTTGCCAAGAACTGTGCAAGATGCACCTGCAGTGATTGTGGCACTGTGACTGCAGTATGCAATCACACTACAGGGCTTTGCAGGTGTAAGCCCAATGTTATTGGAGACAGCTGTGACAGTTGTAAGGTAGGAAGAATAAACGTTAGGTAATAAACCACAAGTATCTGAGTTAATCCTTGACAAGGAAACCATGCAGGATTCAGCAGAATCTTAGGCAGAAACTGTTAAGAGAAGCAAATAAAAATTGATTTTCAAAGTCATTCCGTTTTGTACCAGTTTGTACCAAATATGAGTGCATTATCATGATTACCAGATACTTACAAGAGTCAATTCTCTTGAAGCCTCACTCATGGTTCCTTCTTTTCATAGCCAAATACCTGGAACTTTGACAGCTGTCTTGGATGTGAAGATTGTGCATGTGCACCTGCATCACTGTCCTCATCATGTGATGTAAAAACAGGTCAGTGTGAGTGCCCAAAAGGTGTAACTGGAAGGAGATGCGACAGATGTAAAGCAGGCTACTTTGATTACTCAGCTGATGGTTGTCAAGGTACGTATATCAGAGTTGTTATTTTATAAAAGAAAGTAACTGGTTTCAGTTATTGCTTTGATAGCTTCTGGCCCAGTTATGCTTTTAACTACAGTTAAACCTCTCTACCACGGCCACCTTGGGGCCATTATAGAGAGGTGGCCATTATGGGGGGGGGGGTAGGGTGTAATATGACACCAATTTGTTTTTTTTGGGGGGGTACAGCATTGTTATTATTGAAAAATGCTGATTGTAGCATAGAAATACCTAACACAATCAAAACATATCTCTAAAGCAGAAACCAATGAAACAAGGACCAACGGTGCACAATACAGACCAAGTGTCATGACCATTTACAATACAATATAACATAGGGTTTGGTAAACACCATTTGTCAGTTATTGATTAACTGGCCATTGTGGATAGGTTATTTTTGTAGCTTGCGACACGTTTTAGTGTCCATCGCTATTGTGGAGAGGTGGCCATTGTAGAGAGGTAAAAAAAAGGAATGAATGTGCAGACCATTCCCCGGGACTTAAATTGTTGCTGTTGTACAGCGGTGGCTGTTACAGGGAGGTTGTTGTCAGTGGAGGTATATAGATAGACGTTAAGCCTTTTTCAGCCCAGTGACCCATCATGTCATCACTTACTCCCAGGGTCCTAAGCATGAGGTAACTAAGGATATTTCTACCCCGCCCCCCTCCCACCTCCCGAGCAGGGGTGCTAATTTATCATAGGGTATCCCAACATTGTTAAAGGCACTGTGAGAGCTGAGTGGCTCGCCAAAGGACACAACTCAATCTAGAGTCCAGTGCGTTAATCTTAGTAGAACCTCTCTAAATTTTATTCACTTTTGTTATCACCTCAGCTTGCAACTGTGGCGAGGGTGAAGAAAACATGTTTGGTTTCTGTGACATTAATACTGGACAGTGCTGTAAACCAGGAGGGAACTGCACCATCTGTCCTGACAATTACATTCTGACGGATGAGGGTTGTGAATACTGTGGCGAGTGTGTGGGTCGCTTATTGAATACATCCACTGAGTTAGATCGCAACCTTACACAGGCTCTTAAGTCTTTAGAACAAGGAACTGCAGGGATTATCGCAGAGAGTCGATTTTCAGATATCAATGAAACTCTACAAAGGTATGCAATAACTGTTCATGACTTTTGGTTTGCTGATGTTATTATGATGTCTTACCCAGCAAAACTGCAGATGTATCCTGGGACTTAAACAATTCCTTGTACGAAGTTTTCATAAACAATGTATATTTTCTGTTTTGTTATATTTTTGGTCTTTCTTTAAAGCATTATGTTTTTAGTGTTGAGCACTCTTAAAAATGCCACACAGATTAGTTCATTTGATGATTTAGTTGCAACGTATAATTGAGTATATTATTCACACTGTTAAATTATTTTCATTTTCATTATTATTATTGTCTTAAATCAGGTTAATTCCACCCACCAATGAATACAATATAACCATGGAAGACTTGTCGCTGTTTGTTGGTATATCTGTTGTAGATGGTGAGAACATTTTATGTATTCAGTCACCCTAAACGTTGTTGTATGTGTGCAGAGAAAATCATGAGAATTGATTATTTTTAGGAGCATTTGTAATTTTTTTTTTCTCTCTTGTCTTATGGCAGCAGTAAATGTTAGTTATAATTCGACAGACATCGCAGGTACCCTAACTGAGAGGACAGACTCTTCTGAAGAGCAAACAAAGGTAGTGGAGCAAATGATCATGAAAATAACTGATAAAGCTGCAAAGAGTTTGGAAAATACCACATATACTAAAGAGGAAGCACTGGTTTTAGAGAGAGAAATCAAGGAGGCTCTCAATAGCACACAAAGTAAGCAGAGTACAACATGGTTTAATGTAGGCTCAGCCTCTGAGCCAGCACTTCTTCCTGAATCCATAGACATGAGAGAAATTGAGCCATCTTGTGAAGTATCATGTATAGCTATGTGAGCTACAACTTTCAAAGATGTTGCCATTTAGTTTCTGTTGTCTAAATCAACAAGATCTACAAGATTCAGTAACCAATTTAATATCATTAGGGTGAAAACAGAATTAGGAAGAAGTTC